>JAABUN010000617.1_pt1 | contig 89369 bp, 84 predicted proteins | sample 5559311 | NCBI WGS metagenome assembly JAABUN01 (sample SAMN10711877, study PRJNA513370) | rock metagenome | isolation source: Antarctica rocks | place: Antarctica: Victoria Land, Siegfried Peak sud
TTCTTTTCTCTGTAACCGCTTCAAACTCTCAACTGATTCTTTTACTTCCGGTAATTTTTTGTTCATACTAACATCTTATCAAAAAACTGATTCCTTATTGCACTCCTGTTATGTATAAAGCGTATTATACACAAACAATTGATTACAAAATGATTTACTTAGATTGCAATGCGACAACCCCGATTATTCCAGAGGTAAGAGATTTAGTAGTGCATTATTTAACCGAAGAATTCGGCAACGCGGGCAGCCGCACCCACGAATTTGGACAACAAGCGCAACGCGCCGTTGAAAAAGCGCTCGGGCAAATTGCCGAAGTTGTTCGTTCCGACACGACAGAAGTACTTTTCACTAGCGGGGCAACAGAAAGCAACAACATCGCTATTTTAGGATTGGAAAAATATGCCAACGAAACCGGCAAAAAACATATCATCAGCACTGCGATAGAACACAAAGCAGTTATTGAACCACTTCAATTTTTGGAGAAAAAAGGTTTTGAAGTTGATTTTGTAAAGCCCGACAATTCAGGACGCATATCAGCACAAGAAATAGAATCGCGTCTTCGTAATGAAACTTTGCTCGTCTCCGTAATGCACGTCAACAATGAAACCGGCATCGTTCAACCCATTTCAGAAATCGCGGCTGTTCTAGCCGATCATTCGGCTTTCTTGCTCGTAGATGCAGCACAAGGATTCGGAAAAGACATTTTAACCTTACAAAGCTCAAGAATTGATTCAATCGCCATCAGCGGACATAAAATTTACGCGCCCAAAGGGGTTGGCGCATTGATCACCCGTCGCCGTGGGTACAAACGAATGCCGCTTCAACCCTTGATGTTTGGTGGAGGTCAAGAACGAGGTTTGCGACCTGGCACTCTACCTGTTCACTTAGTCGCTGGTTTAGGTTTAGCGGCACAACTTGCCCTCAAGAATTACGAACAAAGAAATCAAGCCTGTCAAACTTTTCGGCAAAACATGTTAGATTTTCTACTTCCGCTCAACCCCGTAATAAATGGAGATTTGGAATATAGCTTGCCTAATGCAATTAACCTATCATTCGTAGGAATAGATTCAGAGGCTTTAATGCTCGCCCTCAAAGACGAGATAGCCATCTCGAACGGTTCTGCCTGCACTTCACATACTTATCAACCAAGCCATGTTCTTGAAGCAATGAATCTCGACAAATCACTTATCGAAAGCGCAGTCAGAATCTCTTGGTGTCATATGACCGAAGAACCCAATTGGGGTAACATGAAAAGCGTATTAAAATCAATTATTTAGAAGATTTCGCCTCCAATCAAAGTAAAAAAAGGATAGATCATTGAACAAGGTGATGCTTTTACCAAGACTACTATTTTGCTTTCAAAACATACCAAGTAGAACGCGCTTTGCCGTGCTGTTCGATAAAATTATCACGAACAAGTTCGCGCAAGCGGACTTTCAAAGTGTTTCGATTAATACCGATTAAAACTTCTAGTTCGGCAATGGTTAAATGTTCGTGTCCTTTTAGCACTTTAAGAATTTCGCTTGATGATTTCGGTAAAATTTGTGCGATAATCTTTTCCCGTTCCAGCTTTGTCGAGAGTTTGTCTTTTTGCTTCCTCAGACATTTCAGAAAAAACAGACACCATTTTTCCCAATCGGCTTTTTGTTCGCGCAGGGTTTTCTGGGTTTGCCGCAGAGCTTTGTAATAAAGGTCTTTGTTTTCTTCGATGATGCTTTCGAGCGAGATATAAGGCACATATTCATATCCCAAACGAAGCAGAAGCAAGGTCGTCAGAATCCGCGAAAGCCTGCCATTTCCGTCCTGGAAAGGGTGAATCGCCAGAAAACAAACGACGAAAACAGCAGTTATCAAAAGTGGGTGAATTGATTTGTTTTTAACGGCTTGATTAAGCCACGAAATCAGTTTTTCCATTTCCAAGGGCGTTTCAAACGGCGAAGCGGTTTCAAAAACTATCCCTATTTCGTTGCCGTCGGCATCAAAAGCCACTACATTATTTGAAATCTGCTTGTAATTTCCCCTGTGTGCGGTGTCTTTGCTCGAAAATTTCAGCAAAACCGAATGAATCTGTTTGACGTGATTTTCAGTCGGCGTTATTTCCCGCCAGGATTCAAAGATAAGTTCCATCGCTTCGGCATAGCCTGCGACTTCTTCTTCATCGCGCGATTTGAATGAATACTGTTTGAGATTTGAAAGCAGAGTTTCGATTTCTCTGTCGGTGAGTTTTACGCCTTCGATTCTGGTTGAAGAACCGACGCTTTCAATCGTGGCTACGTGCCGCAAAGCGGATAACCTTTCAGGCGAAAGATTCTGTAAAACCGTCCATTTTCCTTTGAATTCATCAATTTCCGCAATGAGATTGAGCATCTCGTGAGTCGGCGAAAATTCAATTATGATTTTTTCCAAAGATTCGAGCATACCCGATATTATACCCGATTATACCCGATTTTTGTATTTTTGTTGAGATTTCACAAAAATATCAACGACTGCTAATTGTGGAGTAATTTCTTTTACGCATTAAATTCACGAGCCAATTTAACGGCTTCGCGGAGTTTTCGTAGAAGCAATCTCTTACCGGGCAATTGCGTCCAATATTCCGCAATCCTGCTTCTTATTCGTCGAAAGCCGACAATTCAATTCTTTCTTATTTGACTCATCTTTTTCAGCCGAATATGTTTTGTAAAATGCCCGCAAAATTTTAACGTCGTGCTTCATTCGGGTATAAACCGGGAAACCAGTAACCTGCCGCGGCTGCCGGAAAGCCGAGCCGGATTGCGCCTTTTTCCGAGCGGGTAAGAATTAAGCCTTCGTTGATTAATTCCTTCAAGATATTTCGTCCTGTGCGTTCGCTCATTTTTATGATTTGAGAAACCTCGCCGCGCGGCATTTCTCCTCTTATCGCCAGGGTTTTCAACACTTCCGCCGTGCGCGGGTGGAGAGCCGGCAAAGATTGACCTTTTTCGTCTCCAATCAGTCCGGCATTTCGCAGGGCAACGTATTTTTCGAGGCGTTCGAGAAAATTGTCGAGCGAAAGCAAGTTGTTCATATATTCGGCTTGGTCGAGGCAAATTTCGAGAAAGAAACGGCAGAATTCGGTTAATGTCCGGTCGGATAAATTTCCGCGTCCGTCCAGATCGTTTTCGCGCTGCAAATCAGCCGCCGCCAGAAACGCCCGGTAATCATCGCGCCGCCTCGCAAGCCCGCGGCTGACGTTCCACAGACCGTATCCGCCAAGCCCGATCTTTGTAAAATAAGCATCGGTGAAAAGCCTTGCGACGCGCCCGTTGCCGTCTAAAAAAGGATGAATCCACATCAGCCGGTGATGCGCCGCCGCCAGCGCGATAATCGGACGCAAACCGTGCATTTTCGCGGGAGTGTAGGCTTCTTCAAATCTCGCAAGAAAAGCGTCGAGCGATTCCGGCGCAGGCGGCAAATGACGACCGACTTCGACAAACCCTTCGCGCAGTTTTCCGGCTTCGACAAAAGCGATTTCGCCGCTGCCGCCGGTTACATAGCGCAGACGTTCCGGCAGTTTTTCATAAAAATTTTCGTAAATCCACAGCAGAAAATCTTTTGAAACAACATTTGTTTCCAGTTCGCTGCTTAAACGCTCGATGATTTTTTCCTGCACTTCAATATGTATCAGGCTTTCGATTTGTAAATCGCGTTTGTCGCGGTCTGATGAATAATCATTTTTCATCGCGCGTTCGACATCAATCGGGTGCGTGCTGTGTCCTTCAATCAAATTGCTGTAATAGCTGCCCACGACGCGCAGAAGATTTTTGATTTCTTCCAGCACGACGGGCGCGAGCCTGCCTTCGAGCCGGGCGGAAGCGGCGACGATTTCCCGCGCTAAATCTTCCAATTCGCCTGTTCGCGCCGGAAAGAGAGGTTCAAATTGGGTAATTGACGAATACATTTTGCCGATATTTTTGCCGATCCCGCCTGCTCTCGTTCAACCAATTTGAAACTAGCTTTTTGTCATAATTCATAGCATTTTTCTTCGATGTGTTCTTTACGATTTTACCGAATATAGGTTGAATTTTGCATTGTCCGATAAGATTTTCACATTTCCATACTCGAATAATAAGGTTTTCACAGCAATTTTAAGAAAATCACAGAGTCGCTGTGCTAAAATAAGAATTTAGTATGAATGAAAATGCCGAAAAATCTTTGCCGCATCAGATCGGTTTAATGGCGGTCATAGAAGAACTAAACCTCCGGGTTCCGCTTCCGGCTGTCCGGTCAAAGGCTTCCGCCGGAGCCAGAAAAACTCTGATTGAAAACGGGATTATTTTTGAGCAATATCCAAAAACATACGGTGTTACCGGTTTGTATGAAAACTTAAAATTTGCAATGCGTTATGAACCGATTGATTTGGGAATAATGCGGGCGGCTTTTGAGAAAATTGAAGCAAAACAACTTGAAGTTTGGATAAACTCAGAAAAAACGAGTATTTATGCTCGTAAAATTTGGTATCTTTATGAATTTTTAACCGGAAAGATTTTAGATATTTCAGATGTTCCGCCAACCGGTTACGTTGATTTATTAAACACTAAACTCCATTTCACCGGCAAAACTAAACAAATTCAAAGGCAGCGAATCAATGATAATTTATTGGGAAACCGGTATTACTGTCCGATGATCCGGCGAACCGAAACGCTCGAAAAATTAATTTCACAAGACTTTAGCCGGGAGGCAAAATCAATCATTGCGGAAAGTGATCCGATAATCTTAGCCAGAGCCGTAAATTTTCTCTATACCAAGGAAACAAAGTCTTCATTTGCTATTGAAGGCGAAAAAGTGAGTAAAAACCGGGCGGAGCGTTTTGTTTCGGCTTTAACCCAGGCAACCGATTTTAATCCGACTGCCAAAGAAAGTTTCGTCAGTCTCCAAAATTCGATTGTTGACAGCCGCTATGCTGAATCCGATTGGCGTTTTTTGCAAAATTTCATCGGTCAAACGATGCGGGATTACAGCGAGCAAATTCATTTTGTCACTCCAAAACCTGAAGATGTCGAGGATTTGATGAACGGTTGGATGAAATTTGTCGAGAGACTGCAAAATTCGGAGATTGACGCAGTTTGCGCCGCCGCCGCGATGTCGTTCGGGTTTGTTTTCATTCATCCTTTTGAAGACGGTAATGGCAGAATACATCGTTTTCTGATTCATCATGAACTTGCTCGTCGGGCTTATGCTCCGCCTAATTTTATCTTTCCGATTTCCGCTGTAATGTTACGCGAAAGAGTTGATTACGAAAGATGTTTAGAAAGATTTTCGTCATCAATTTTGCCTTTTATTGATTATGCTGTTAACGCCAAAGGCGAAGTAAACGTCGAAAATCAAACAGCCGATCTATATCGCTACTGGGACGCTACAGCGTTTGCCGAATTTCTTTATCGCTGCGTCGTAGAAACCATCAATCGGGATTTAACTGAAGAGTTAAGGTTCCTGCAAATCTTTGATTCAGCGATGCAAGCCGTCAGGGAAATAGTTGATATGCCGGATCGAAAAGCCTCGCTTTTAGTGCGTTTTATCCTGCAAAATTGCGGGACTTTATCGAAAAACAAACGAAATGATTTTATTGAGTTGAGCGATGAAGAAATTTCAGCAATCGAAACGTCAATCCAGGAAATCTCTATGCAGAAAAAGTGAAAATTTTTTCTAAAAAGTTTTAGAGTGGTATAGTCTGAACTATGGAAGATAACGAAAAAGTTATTGATTATTTGGAACAGCAAATTCCTGAACTAGCATCTGCCGCAACAAAAATCGCTTACTGGCAGGCTTTAGCTTCAGGAAGCAGCGTTTTGGTTTCTGAAAATAATGAAATTGTCGAAGTTTTTCCTGACGGCTCGCGAAAATTTATCCAAAAAATTGAACCTTATATGAAAGCTGATAAACGCAAATTCGTGATAAACAAATAAATTTATGGCTTTGCCTAGAAAGTGGCTTTTTGGGCAGACTTTCTAGGCAATCTTAAACAGTTTTTGGGCATAAATAAGTGAAAGGTTTGTTGCCCGAACCAAGCACTCAGGTAACAATTAGAAGGGTGTCCGCAATAAACCTTTCACTGTTCAAAACTACTAAATTTTCAATACAGAGTCAAAAGTTTTAGCAACTCAATTCAATCTCTTTCCAAAATTCAGGCTTCACGCCAAACTCAAACATTGATTGTATTAAACAACAGATGTTATGAGCTAGGATTTTACAAAGTGCCTCGTTAATCTGTGCAATCCGCGTTTTGCTTCTCAGAGTTCCACCGAATTTCGCCTTGACCATTGAAAAGCACGTTTCGGAGTTGCTTCTTTGGTGATACCGTTCTAGAAACTTGTCTTTGTTCAAAGCGTAATAGTGATAAAGTTTATTCCAAAGTTCATTGTTCGGTTTGTCGGTTTCTCTGCTATTCGATTTCCAAGCAATGTAAGGATACGCGCCGTTTTCTAATGCGGTTTGCAGATTTACCTTTGACAAATATGCGGCATCCGCCGAAATTTCCGACATTTCAAAGTTTGTTACGGTTTGCTCTACCAAAGATTCAAACTGATTTGTGTCGTGGTCGTATTTTTCCGTTACTTCAACCGCCGTTACGACGTTGGTTAGATTACCGACGCAACAATGAATCTTTAACCAATCCTTTTTCTCGATAAGGCGCGGTTCGGTGTATTTGGCGTGAAGCCAAGTAAAACCGCCCGTTGTCGAAAGTCCTGATGCGTCAATCGAAAAATTCTTTTCGAGTGCCGACAACGGCAAACCGCTTTCTTCAATCAACATTTTCAGATAAGGCGTGAGCATTTCCATTCCGAAGTAGTTGAAAATGCTGTTATAGTTCGGAACTTTCGAGATAAAGTTTTGTTTTTGCGCTTCGCTTAAATCGGTAATAAAACGTCTGCCGGAAAAAGTCGAATAGACTTTGAACACGCAAGCGAAAAGCATATCTTCAAGCGGCAAGCGTGGTCTGCCGTTCATTTGCGACGGTTCGCCGATACCTTTACAGAGTTCAAAAAGCAGACTTTGAAATTCTGATTTTTCGGTTGTTTGCGCTTTGTTGTAAGCAGTCCAGACTTGCGGATAAGTTTTGCGAGTTTTTGCAGTTTTGGCAACTGTGCGCGTGTCGAGTGATTGTAAAAAATCTTGCTCAAAAGAAAATTCAACGGCGAAGATGTGTTTGCATTTCTGCCGACGAATTTCGTAATCAGGGCAAGTGCAATTTTGTTTGGCTAAATCAACTTTGTATCGGTTGCTTTTGCCCGAACTTGACGGAACAAACCACAGTTCGTTTTCTTGTTTGATGGTGTATCGTTTGGCAATATCAATGCCGCGAATTTCTCTAGGGTTGATTGAACTGTTTTGCATACTTAACCTCGTTATGTTTATGAATTATTTACTTACAAACATATTATTACAAAGTATAGTTTATTAGTCAAGCAAAAACTTACTTGACAACCTGTTATTTTCAATATAATCTTTGAAAGTATGTCAATGAAAAAAGTTTCAGTTTGGCAATTTACTTGCGAGCGATGTAAAAAAAGTTGGATACCACGCGACGCGGAAAGCGACGAGCCTAAAAAACCTACGACTTGTCCGAAGTGTAAAAGTCCTTATTGGAATATACCGAAAAAAGATGCTAAAGTATCCGAACCTTTGAAAAAAGGAAAAGGGCAAAGTTGAATTCTTCGCCCTTTTCGTGCCTAAAATTTTTATTTTAGGACTTGTCTAACGGTGCATCGGACAACGAAAGAAGCACCACACCTTGTAACCGTAGTCCGCCGCTATCATCAACTTTCCGGTGCGATAGTGGCGATACCATTTAGCGAATCGGCAATAACATTTGCGGGTTCGCTTATTCTTTTTACCCTTATTCATATCGAAAAACCTGCTGTAAAGACAGCTTTCGAGTCATCAGGAAAGCATACATAAAAGTAATGCCGCGAGTTTTCCACAGGGTATTGAGTTTTGGGTGGTGGACGTGCTAATATACAAATGAAGCCGTCCGCCAAGTAAAAATTGGCGGTTATATACATAGTCAAGTAAATTGGTTTCAAGAATCGGCGGGTGTTCCAGCACTTCGCCGATTCACTTTTTTATCTAAATTTTTTCCTCATTTTGATTATCTTGCCCAAGTTTTTCATAAACAAAAGGCTCAGAAGAAGTCCCTCTAACCGCTAATCTTAAAATTCCATTCTTAGTCAGCTTTGCCAAGATGCCTGAAATCTGCGACCTTACGTTCTCTGCTTTGCGTTCTCTTATTTCAGGAAAATTTTCCTGAAAATAACTGTGGATTTGCCGAGTAGTAATGCGAGAATTTTCCGGCAACTTTGAAATAAAATCTTCTGCGGCTTTAAGAGCGGAAAACCTATTGTCAGAAGTTTGACCTAAAATAGTGCCATTAGCTAAAGAAGCCTGTGAGAAGTCTAATATAGGTGCTTTGAGAGAATCTTCTTTACTTGAAAGAAAGTCAGTTAGCCCGTTTCCATTAGTTTGATTTTTTTCAGGCACGTTTGTTATTGGCAAACCTATATTTTGTAAGGTTGGCTCAAGTAACGCAACAGCCTCTAATTTTTTATCCCGAATATCTTTTGCTTGATTGACCGCTTGTGTATATTCAGATTCAATTTGCTCTTTTACTTGTTCAAGAAAGTTAGCCATATAAAGTCTCCACTCATTTGAAAGGAATTATACACGCACTTTCAAGGGAACACAAGCGAAATTCACGCGAACAACTAAACGACTCTGCACTAGAAGTGCAGAGGTTTGAAAACGGAACGCGAATAAAATTCGCTTGATTATTCTTTTCAGACTAAGAAGAAGAAAGCGTAATAAATTCTTGCAATAAAATTGCAAGGTTTTTACCTGCGTGTTTCAAAGAATAAAACATCGGAAATTAATTCAAGCGCGATGCAATTTTGGCAAGAAATGTGTTGTATAATAGTAGCCTGTATTAGAATCAGTGGTTACTGCTTTAACGCCTTTGAATGTTAAAATAAAGATTGTTTTTTGTATTATTGTGGATTGTGTTTGAGATTTTATTTTAGAAGTGCTGCTTTTGGTTTTTTTTATTCCGCAATTTATTGAATCTAAAATTAGAATACTACTTATTTTTTTAGTGCAACATTAAGCACTATTTGGGCAAAAGGGACTATTTAGGCAAAGCCTAAATTTATTAGAAAATACGCTCAGATTGCGAATGTTTACCGGTCACCACGGATCACGATCAAATCTATCATAAACCCCAATCTGCTAGTTTTTACATCAAGCCTGATGAAATTGAAGCCTAAATAAAAGTCTATTTTCTCATTGACTAAAAACGGGTCGAATATTACATTAAAGTCAAAAATGGCACGAATCGAATACGGACAAACCTGGTGGGGCAAACAATGGCTCAATGCTTTAACGGCGGTTGACTGGGATAATCGTCTGCCGCGCGGGAAGACTTACGCCAATAACGGCTCGGTCAGGCAATTCGAGATCGGCGAAAATCAAATTACAGCCAAAGTTCAAGGCTCTTCTCTTTATCGTGTTTCGATTAAGATTCCACGGTTTACTAACGAAAAAAAGCAGGAACTTTTAGACCGCATCGCCGCTGATTCGGCAGCCGTTTCAAGGCTGCTCAACCGTGATCTTGATCCGCAGATTCTGAAAATTGCCGACTCCTGCGGAGTTCAGGTTTTTCCGCATCGCTGGGATGATTTTTCGATGAACTGCTCGTGTCCCGATTGGGCTGTGCCGTGTAAGCATCTGGCGGCGGTCGTTTATATTGTTTCGCGCGAGATTGATAAAAACCCGTTCGTCGTCTTCGCGCTGCACGGGGTTGATCTTTTGGGCGAACTCGGTAAGCGCGGCGTAAAAATCGAAAAACAGGCGAAGATTTTAATTCCAAAATCGGCTGATTTGATGGTCGCCGAATCAATCGAAACTGAAAAAGAATTTACGATTGACCGGGAAATATACTCCGGGCTGGATTTTACCGCGATTGAATTTTTACCGGAACAGCTTCCGCGTCTGCTTCTATCCAAACCTTTGTTTTATGAACGCGGTGATTTTCGCGAGATTTACATCAAAGCTCTTAAGTCAGCGGCGAAAGAAATTTCCAGACATTTTTCGCATTTGGACGAAAAGATTGAAGCGAAACGAGGTTCGGAAGTTGAACCGAAAAAGCCTCAGCGCGGAAATTATCGCCGCTTTCCGGCAATCATTCCGCCGGTTATCAAAACGCAGGATTCCATAAAAATCACGCTCGACAAAAATTTGCAGATTGCCGAACTGCGAGCCGGAAATTGTCAAAATTTTGATGAAATAATTCAGGCACTCGGCGAAATCGAAGAGAAAAATCTGTTTGATTATCACGATTCGGTGATCGCTTTGCGAACGATTTATTTTTTCGCGCTCAATCTTGTCAAAAACGGAGCAGTTCTGCCGCAACTGATTGAAACGGGCGAGAAAACGTATCTGATTCGCTGGCTGCCGGCGACAATAAACGAATCGGTCGCAGCTATTTTTAAGCAGATTCATTCGCTCTTGCCGCCTGAAATTTTGTATTTTCAAAATCAGAGCGAGAAAAAGAAACAAACCGAAACGCACGTTATTGGAGAAAGACAGACTCTCGCACTCTGCGCGTTATTTCTGACGCATTTTATCAAAAAGTGGAACGGTATCCTGTCCGATTGGAAATACGCCGCGAGAATCGAAAAATCAGGCGAGATGTTCTTTGACGCGAAACCGCATCGTTTTGCGCGTCCTGAAGAATCTTCAATGCCGGAAACCGTTCAGCTCTGGCTCAATCGCTTTTCGCTCGCGCACAAAAATTTCGTTCCTGCCTTGCGCGTCAAAGATTTTGAAGAAACTGGAAACGCTTATTTCGGAGTTGATGTTCTGGTCGAAGACAAGCAAAAACCGCTTTCCGCGCCAATCGAATTGAGCAGTTTTCTGACTGCGAAAAAGTTTCAAGCGGTTAAGTTCGATGTTTTAAAAGATTTGTCCTTGCTCGCCGAATACTTTCCCGAATTGAACGAACTCGTCCGCGACGGCGGCAAACAAACTTTGTATTTCGATTCGGAACGTTTCGCCGCTTTGTTTTTCGAGATTTTGCCTGTTATGCGTCTTTTCGGCATTAATCTGATTCTGCCGAAATCCCTCAAACATCTGGTGCGTCCGCAAGTTTCGATGAAAATGAAAAAGAAGGCGGGAGAAACGGGCGCGGCGTTTTTAAGACTTGATGATCTGCTCGCTTTCGACTGGCAGATTGCCCTCGGCGATGAAACTTTAAGTCCGGCGGAGTTTGCCAAACTCGTCAAAAATTTATCCGGCATTGTTAATCTCAAAGGAAAATACGTTTACCTCAACGCGGAAGAGTTGGATAAATTGCAGGAAAATTTGCTGAAAGAAGAAAAGATTTCGACCAACGAACTTCTGCAAGCCGTTTTAACCGAAGAATATCGCGGTGCGCATGTTTCGCTGAACGACGAACTGCGCCGGACAATTAAAGATTTAACCGAAACGCCGACGATTCCTCTGCCCGAAACTTTACAGGCTGAAATGCGTCCTTATCAGTTGCGCGGGTTTGAATGGCTTTACAAAAACACTCTGCTTGGTTTCGGCAGCCTGATCGCCGACGATATGGGTTTGGGAAAAACCTTGCAGGTCATCGCCGCGCTTTTGAAATTCAAGCAGGAAAACCGCCTTGAGAAAGAAAAAGCATTGGTCGTTGTGCCGACCAGTCTTTTAACCAACTGGCGCAAGGAAATCGAGAAGTTCGCTCCTTCGCTCGTCGTCGGCACTTATCACGGCACGGCGCGTGATTTTCAGCCTGAAAAATACGACATCACGCTGACCAGCTACGGTATTGTCCGCAGCGATGCCGAAAAATTCAAAAAGACAAAATGGTTCGCCGTCATTGTTGATGAAGCCCAAAACATCAAGAACGCGACGACCGCCCAGACCAAAGCCGTTAAATCTCTCAAGGCAAAAACCTTTATTGCGATGAGCGGAACGCCGGTCGAAAATCGCCTTTCGGAATACTGGAGCATTATGGATTTCGCCAATCGCGGTTATCTCGGCTCGCTCAAAAAGTTTTACGATAATTTCGCCAAACCGATTCAAAACGAACGCGACCACAACGCGCTCGCCAAGTTCAAAAAAGTTACCGCGCCTTTTCTGCTCCGCCGTCTGAAATCCGATAAATCCATCATTTCCGATCTTCCCGACAAGATTGAAAACGACCAGCTTTGCACTCTGACCAAAGAGCAAGCCGCCATTTACGAAAACACGGTCAAAGCCGCTTTGAAAACCATCGAAGGCGCGGAGGAGAATTTTGCGCGGCAGGGTTTGGTTCTGCAAATGATTCTCGCTTTAAAGCAAATCTGCAATCATCCGGCGCAATATCTCAAAAAAGGCTCGGACGCGCCGGAACTTTCCGGCAAAGCCATTTTAATGTTGTCGCTGCTCGAAAATATCCTCGAAGCGGGCGAAAAAACTCTGATTTTCACGCAATACCGCGAAATGGGCGATTTGCTCGTGAAATTTATCGAGCAGAAATTCGGCGCGGAAACATTATTTCTTCACGGCGGCGTTTCAAGAAAACGGCGCGATGAAATGGTCGAAAATTTTCAAAATGAACGCGCCAATAAAGCTTTCATTCTTTCGCTCAAGGCGGGCGGCACGGGTTTGAATCTAACTGCGGCTTCAAACGTGATTCATTACGATTTATGGTGGAATCCGGCGGTCGAAGCGCAGGCGACCGACCGCGCTTACCGAATCGGTCAGCAAAAAAATGTAATGGTCTATCGCCTCATCACCAGCGGCACATTTGAAGAACGCATCAACGATATGATTCGCAGTAAACGTGAGCTTGCCGATTTAACAGTCGGCACAGGCGAAAATTGGATCGGGAATCTATCGAATAGAGATTTGCGGGATGTTTTTGAACTGCAACAAGAGTAATAGAAGGCAGTTGTGTCCAATATTCCGCAACCTTGATTTCCTGTTTATCCAAAGCTATCAATTCGACTTTTTCATTTGATTTTTCCGAGCAGAGAATCAAACCAATCGGCGATTCTTCCCAGGGTTTGCGTTCGTATTTATCCAGCCAGCGCAACTAAACGACTCTGCACTAGAAGTGCAGAGGTTTGAAAACGGAACGCGAATAAAATTCGCTTGATTATTCTTTTCAGACTAAGAAGAAGAAAGCGTAATAAATTCTTGCAATAAAATTGCAAGGTTTTTACCTGCGTGTTTCAAAGAATAAAATTCGGCAATTTCATTTTTTATTGTTTCTTCCGGCTTGCGGGAAATTGCCGTTCGTTCAAAAAGCATTCCTTGAATTTTTTGTCGCAAGGTGCGGACATTCCAACCTTCAAGTCGGCACATCTCCGCATAAAAATCGCGTTTTAGTTGGTCTTTGATTGGTAAAATTGCCAAAAAATGCGACCAGTTTAATTGTTGCGACAGTGTCACAACAATTTCAATATCGGGATAAATTTCGGCAAATTTAATAATTCTTGTTAAATTTGTCTTATCAAAACTGCTGCCGAATTCCACCGTCAATTGTCTCGCTAGTGTTGAGACAATTTCCTTTCCATATTCCGCACGTTTGTTTTGCAAAATTTCGTCTTTGATGCGTTTGCCAATATGCCAGTTCATCAAAACGAGTGCGGAATTAACCGTTTGAGCTACTCTTGACCGGGTTTGCTCGATCAGACCGCGAATTTCACCGATCAAAATTTCATCTGAATTTTGCGGTAGATTTCTCTTTTTTGAAGCGATTTTCTTTTCCATATCACAAAAGTAGAAAATATCCTTGGACGATTTCGTCCTTAACGGCAATAAACTAAGCAGTCAATCTTTTCCCGGATTTTTATTATTTTCACTGTTTAAGAATAATGTTATATTGAGGTTGATATGCAAAACGCCCAAACAATTTATCAACAAACGATTTTGCCGCTGCCGGATAGCGAAAAACTTAAACTGGCGACGATCATCTTGCAGAATCTGACAAACGATGAAAGAAATTCTCAATCCGCTTTTGATTTATTGCAAAGTATTCAGAATGAAAGAGTTTTCATTTCGCCACAGCAAGTTGACGAACACTTGAAAGCGGAGCGTGAATCTTGGGACAACTAGCTTTTCCGCTTCAATCAAAAGTTTATCTTGATACTTCGCCGATAATCTACAGCGTTGAAAAGCATGCCGATTACTGGCAGATTTTGACCCCGCTCTGGCAATCGCTGAAAGCCGGTAAAATCGAAGTTTATACAAGTGAACTGGCTTTGCTTGAAACTCTCGTTCAACCGATAAAACAAAATAATCAAACCTTAATTTCATCCTACGAAACACTTTTGTCTCAAACTGACATTCAACTTTTACCCGTTAGTTTGAAAATTTTACGCGAATCAGCGAATTTGCGGGCAACACAAAACCTTAAAACTCCCGGTGCAATTCATGCTTCGACCGCATTGTCGGCGACCGCCGATTACTTCATCACTAATGACAATGGATTCAAACGGCTTTCAAATATAAACGTAATTATTTTAAGCGATATGATTTAACTCACATTTGTTTTTTCCCCGATCTTTATAATTTATCAGTTAACGGTTCAATCGATAGTAATTACTTCCTCGAACCTTTTCCTGAGCATTATTTTTTTTCCGGCTTCCGCTCCGGTGCAGGATTCAATTCCGGCACGGAAAAAGTTATGCTGTCCTCAATAAGGCTGTCAGTTGATTTTCCAGTTCCTGAATTCTCTCGCAACTTAGCCTCTGAAGTCGCTGATTTTCCTCGATGTCCGCTTTCATAAACGGCATCGTCAGATATTTTTGCCGGAGTAAACTCTCTTGAAGTTTCCAAAGTATCTGGAAAAGACGTAATCTCATTAAACTCAGTTTTTGAATCATAATGTGCATATCCAGCAGACTGATTTCGATTTGACCCCACTTCTCGTCTATCTGTTTTGCCAAAAGCTGATTCTGATCGGTCAATTTCTGATTCCGCTCGCTTAGTAATTGATTCTGCTTGATCATCAATTGATTTTGCCGTTTCAGTTCCGTTATTTCTTCCGCTTTCAAGATTAAGTTTTTCGGTAAATTCATTTTTGACTCCTTTCAGATATTCCGTATCGAGCAAGCAGTCGTAATCCAAGCCGTTTTTTTGCAGATTTTGCCACGAATAATTCCTGGCGATTGCCGATGACTTAAATTTAATTGCGCCTTTTTTGAAACTGAAACGGTTCATTCTGGCGGTTGCTTCGGCAATATTCGGTCTGACATCAAAGCCGGAATTTTGAAGACTTTCGACAAACTGCTTTGTTGTCGGGCGGTCTTTCAGAACTTCATCAATCACGAGCTTCACTTCAGCCATCACCGACAGCTCGCCGAAGCGTTCCATCTGCTTGTATTCCTTGCTTTTTACCCGGCGGTCGCCTGATTTTGTGTATTCGGTTTGCTGAAGTCCGAACGTCTTTTCAAGCTCTTTGGTCGCTTCAATCGTCCGCTCGGCGATTTTCCACTCTTTAACTGTCGTGCCGTCGTCGCGGATTCTGCCGGCGATTATGTGAAAATGCTCGTATTCTTTGTCGTGATGCTCGACCACCAGAAAGGGAATGTTTTTGAAATCGAGTTTTTCCAGCAGCTTTTCGGCAAATTCGATCTTCTTTTCCCTTTTGACGCGCTCGCCCAGAGCGAACGAAACGGAAATATGCGTCGCCTGATTTTTGACGCGGCAATTAAGTTTGTTGTAAATCTCAAACTCCTTTTTGATTTCCGCCTGATTGCCGAAACTGCCCGCGAGAATTTCCGGCTGCTTGGTCGCTTCCTTGTTCTCGCTCAAAACGTAGGCGATTGCGCCCGCCGAACTTCCCGTGCTGCCGACCTTTGCGATTGCCATTTTATTGCTTCTCCATAATCACGGATTTAAGTCCTGCCAGAATCCTAAAATACTTATCAACCGTGATCGTATCTATGGTGTGATCGGTTTCAAGCATTTTCAGAAGCAAATGGAAATTCTTATTGATTTCGTTTATTACCCTGATTGCTTCCAAATCAACTCTTGGAGTCGGCGGTTTAATTTTCAGCAGCAAAGCCGCTCGATGCAGAACCTCGGAAGGAGCAAGCTGACAACATTCGGCTATCTCCAAAATTCGATTTCGCTCTTCAAGCGTAAAGCTGGCGGCAATCCGGCAGCGGCGTTTTTCCGCACCGAGTCGCGGTCGCCCAAGTCTTTTCCCGTCGTTATTCTTCATCGTTTCCAGTCTCCCTAAAAGCGCAAGAACCAACATTTCGTGTTTCACAAAATCCTGCTTGCCTTACGTTTAGAAGCAATCATTTTTCTGACAAAAGTGACTGTTCGGAGTAATTTTTTACTTGAAAGTCCGGTGTTTATTGAATAAATGCCTTTTGTGTCTAAGTGTCTAAGTAATTTTAAAATTTTTGCCGAAACTACATACATAAGCCCCAAAATCGTTCCGCAGATGAAACAAAAAGGAATAAACTTGGACAAGCTAATCGGACTCCTGCCCGCTGTCCAATGTCAAAATGTAAACATATTTGCGCGCCGAAAAATCAGGCAAATATAATTTTTGCTGCTTAGTTTGTATCGATCTGTCCTTCGGAATTTTCAAAAAACCGAGGCTTTCGAGTTCAGCTAAAATTCGCTTTTGGTTGTAGCCTTTGCACAAATCGGCAAACTGCTCGGAAGTAAAAACAAACTCCGTGCCGCCCGACTCTCCGCGCCTTTTATAACCGATTCTGTTTTGCGGTTTCGGCTTCAGTTCATCATCCAGATCGTGGAAGTCAGAATGCGCGCGCTTGTCTATCGCGGCGATTATTTTCCGGCAGCCCTTGCTCGTCCACGTTGCCGAACGTACAACTTTCTCCAGCAAAGGATTTCACATATTTACCGATTGAGACGTAGTTTTCGTAATTGCTCTTTGAAGTGTTCGTTCGCTTGGTTTCGATAAAAGCGATAAAAGCATCGAAAAATGCGGTAAAACTCTTTTTACTGTTGCGCGCCGTCAGAAAGCCGTAGTAACCGCTCTGAATGTCCAGTTGTCTCTGCGAGCGAATTGTTTCACCGAGAATCTTTGTTTCTTTGTTATGGTCTCGTTCGGTTTCCGTCTTCGGTCGCTCGAAAATATAGAGCTTCAGATGCTCGCGCCTGGTCGGTTTCCTTGTTTCCGGGTGCGGAATCGGCGGATAAAAATCCAAATATAAACCTCTGCGACCGTTTGATAATTTCTTTTCACGTAAAAAAACTTTCATAATTTCAAGTAAACAATTGATTAATATCTATCCGGCGGATAATCACCCGGCTACCCATCCGTGCTGCTTTCAGCCTCTCATCGGCAATCGCCCGACTGATCGTCCACCGACTGACATTAAGCAATTGGCTTGCCTCACTTATCGTTAAAAACTCTTTGGCTTGCAGTTCGGTCCGGCTGATCGAAATTTCCCGAACCGTTTCAACAACACTTTTCTCAACGTTCTGATTACGCATTCTTTGTTTATACGCTCGCGAAGCGCAGCCGTGGGAGCAATACTTGGTGACGGTCGTGCGAGCCGTAAAACTTTCGCGGCAGTGTTGGCAAATTCTGGTTATCTTGATGTTGGAACTCATTTTGAAATACGTCTTAAACCACTTTACGTTGCAATCTATAGTTATATGTAGCAATATGTAGCATAATTTCGCCAATATTGTATTTGAAATAAAAACTGATACACCTACATTACAACATAGATACAAAAGCAGGCAACTAAACGACTCTGCACTGGAAGTGCAGAGGTTTGAAAAAGGAACGCGAATAAAATTCGCTTGATTGTTTTTTTCCGATAAAGAAAAGAAAGCATAATAAATTCTTGCAATGAAATTGCAAGGTTTTGACCTGCGTGTTTCAAAGAATAAAAACGAAAGAACAATAAGAAAATAAATAAAGAAACACAAGAAAAGCCTGATTATATCAGGCTTTTTCAATAAATTTTATTTGCTTTGTTTTGGTTGCTTATTGCGAGCTACTTCCCGATGCAAAATGTGGAAAAAATCCGTGTCAGCATATCTTCGGTTGTGGTTTCGCCAGTAACTTGTCCGAGAAAAAGTATTGCATTATGTAATCCAATCAATATAATTTCTTCGCTCATTTTTTCGTCAATCAATCGAACGGACGTTTCGATTTCCGATTTGGCTCGAAGGAGTAAATCGTTGTGACGCGCATCGGAAACAAGAAACCCTGCATCATCAATATCTTGCAAAGCGAACGGGGCAATAATAGCTTTTTGTAAATCGTCCAGTCCGCAACCTGTTTTAGCTGAAACTCTGATTGTGTTGGATTTATCGGTAATGGTAATTGCGCTTTGCCGCAAATCACTCTTGTTTATCGCAATAATGTGATTAAACTCTGCGACTTGCGAAATAATTTTCTCGTCTTCGATAGTCAAATCTTCAGAGCCGTCTAAAAGAACTAGGACCAAATCCGCGTCAACGATTGTCCGCTTTGAGCGTTCGACTCCGATACTTTCCACAACATCGGAAGTTTCGCGCAAACCTGCCGTGTCAATCAGTGAAATCGGTATATTGTTTATTGTAAATTTTTCGTGTATCTGGTCACGGGTTGTTCCGGCAATTTCCGTTACAATCGCTCTTTCCTGACCGAGCAAAGCATTAAAAAGACTTGATTTACCGACATTTGGACGACCGACGAGAGCAACCTTTAGACCTTCTCGAAGCAATTTTCCCGCTCGGAAAGTTGAAGCCATTTTGTTCAACTCATCAACGACTCTGGCTAATTTCTGCTTGATATTTTCGGACTGAAAGTCTGGTAAATCGTCTTCGACAAACTCCAGTGAAGATTCTAAAACCACGATAATATCGAGCAAATTATCTTTGAGCGGCTGCAACCCGTTGGAAAGCTCCCCGTGAAGTTGGCGGACGGATTGGCGAGCCGCCGCGATGCTTTGCGCATCAATTAAATCTCGAATCGCTTCGGCTTGACTCAAATTCATCCGATTATTTGCCAAAGCACGAAGCGAAAATTCTCCTGCATCAGCCATTCGAGCATCGAGTTTAAGACAAAAATCAATAATTTGCCTTAGAACAACAGGAGAGCCGTGACAGCTTAACTCAATTACGTCTTCGCCTGTAAACGATTGAGGAGATTGAAAATAAGTGATTATAGCTTCGTCGAGTACGTCTGATGTTTCAAGGTCGTAAATTTTTTGTAAAGCGGCAAAACGAGGTTTCGGCGAGAAATTTTCATCACACACTAGCCTTCGCACAATCGAAAGGGAATTTTTTCCACTAAGACGAATTACGCCGATTCCGCTTCGTCCGAGAGACGTTGCGAGTGCGACAATCGTATCTGACATAGTTCAAAGTTTAATGTTCAAGGTTCAAAGTTCAAGATTGCGACATTACTTTGAACCTTGAACATTAAACTTTGAACTTATTTTAAGCGGACTTGCAAGCGTCTGTCTCTGCTGACACCGACAGACTCTGTAATCAAGTCCGTTTCAGCCTGCAAAGTAAGGTGAATGACGCGCCGCTCGGTTGAATTTAATACTCCGAAGGTAAACGGCTTATCGCTTTTACGGACATTATTTGCCGCGAAACGCGCCATTGCCTGCAATTCCGCACGGCGCGTTTGCCGAAAACCGTCGGCATCGCAAACAAAACGATGTTCTCTGTCGAGTTCTCTGCCGTAAATTTGAAATAATAAAGTTTCAAAAGCATCGAGCATTTCGCCGTTTTCATTCAATAAAAACGGCACATCCTGCCCGCTCAAATTCAATAAACAGCCTTCATCCGACCATTTGGAAGAAACACGCAAATCAAAACGCATATCCGTTACGACGGCGGTTAAAAAATCTTGCGCTTTTTGACAAACTTCGTTCATAAAATTTTAGGACATTGAAAGTTTCGGCTTCGTTTTCGGCGATAAAACCGTTGTCACTATTTCTTCTTTCGGCGGTTCATCAGATTTGTTTATACGATTGATTATAATTTGCTGCACGAAACTAACGATGTTGCCGAAAAGCCAGTAGATAAGCAAGCCTGCGGGCGCGCTCCACATAATCCAAAGCATCATCACCGGCATAAAATATGTCATCATTTTCTGCTGCATTTGCTGTTCGGGCGTAGCGACTGCGGCTTGCGGCGTAAATTTCATCGAAAGAATCATCGAGAAAGCAAAACCGAATTCGAGAAGATGATACGGGTCGGCTGCCGAAAGGTCTGGAAGCCACAAAAATGATGCTTGACGAAAACCGATTGAGATTGTAACTGCCGTGTAGAGAGCAATTAGCAGAGGAAATTGCAGAAGCATCGGAAGACAACCGCCAATCGGAAGCGCGTCTTTCGTCATCTTTAATTGCTCCATCTGCAATTCGCGCATTCGCGGGTCGTCCGCCGCAATGCCTTTCTTTTGCATTTCTTTTAATCTGTCTTGCAATTCCTTCATTTTAGGCGCATTACCCGAAGCCTTTTTGAAGGATTTCGATTGATACCAGCGCATTGGGAACAGCAGGGAATAAAAGAAAAACGTAAAAAGTATAATGGCGATGCCGTAACTGTTGGTAAAAGTATTCAGGAAGCTGAGCGCGTAAAGAATCGGTATCGTTACCGGTTTTGTAATAACTCTAAACCAGGCATAGTTACTGAAATTTATAATATCTTCAATATCAATCGTTCTGCCGACTCCTTGCGTCAAAACATCGTTATAATGGTTAAGAACAAAATAATCTTTCGTGCCGGTGTAAATTTTAGTTGTTGAGCCGTCAGCATTAATCGGAAGAAAAGCCGTTACTAAATGTCGAGTTTCATTCGTCTTTTCGCTTCGTGTAATCCAACTGATGATTCCGTCATAATAAGGCTCGGTTTGCACGTCGTATCTTGAAGCGCTAAATTCAACGGCGTTTGATTGTTGCGCGGGAATCGCTGCCATCGCAAAATAAGCGTCTCCGACTCCAGCCCAATCAACATTACCGCTAGCCGCCAGCGAACTCCGGTTATCTTTATCATATGTAAAAGAAGTTCCAAGATGCCGTTCGACACCGCCGTTTATGAATGCGACGGCTTCAGGTTCGACGTGATAAAAACTGTGAAACTTAATCGCCTGGTCACCGATGCTTGAACCGATGAGAAGTTTGGTATTTGGAACAGGCTGCCCGTTTTTGGTTAGTTTAATTTGTAAATCGGTTACATAACTGTCGGCGTGAAAAACAAAACTTTTGGTAACTTCTAATCCGGTTGCTTCATCTCTCAAAACATAATCAATTTGCTTTGACTGTCCAATGCCAAGCTCAACGCTCTCTTCATTTACCGAAACTTGATAATTACGTTCGTTGACAAAACCATCTGTGTTTTGGTCGCCGGTCGAAAGTCTGAAAGGTATTTCGCGCGGCGTTCGGTTTAAGCCTTCAAGCGAAATTAATTCGAGCGGCTTTGTATTCTCTTCGGTCGAACCGTCAGCAAAAAGAAGTTTCTCACCTTTTGAGGAAACATTTTTGATTAAAATCCAACTTGTTGCCAACGCGCCTTTTGAATCGAGTTTTACTTGATAAAGCGGCGTTTTAATAGTGACTGTTTTATTCGCCGTATCGTCCGGCGTTGAAACAACCGTCTGGGCTTGATTGATTGGATTTTGAGCGATTTCAGGTGTCGGCGTTAATGTATTGTTATCAACGACTTGCGCAGTATTGGCGTTATCCTGCGCAGGTTTTTTTGGCACGAAAAAATACGACCAGCCGAAAAAAACCGACATTGCGAGCAGCGAGGCGAGAAGAAATCGAGATTGTGTTTGTTGTTTAGAATCAGCCATTTTAATTAATGCAAGATTAAAAATTGTAAATATAAAATAATCATTGCAAATTTTAAGTTTTGCATTTTACATTTACAATTTATGGAATCGGGTCAAAACCGCCTTTACAAAAAGGTTGACAACGTAAGATACGTTTCGTGCCGAGCCAAGTTCCGCGAATTGCGCCGTATTTTTCGACGGCTTGCGTCGCGTATTCCGAACAAGTCGGCGTAAAGCGGCACGCTGACGGTAAAAAAGGCGATAGAAACGTCTTGTAAAGCCGCAAAAAATCTAAAACCAAATACCTCATTTTGCTTTTGCTTCGACGTTTTCTTCGCCTTTGTTCAATTCACTGCTTTTAACTTTCGCTACGATTTGCCGAAACTCTTCCAAAGGTTTTTCGAGTTTTACTTTCAGCAAACCTCTTCGCGCGTTCAAAACCCAATCGAATTTAGTGTCCAGTTCGTTAAGTTCCGCTTTATTCAAACGAAACACTTCGCGCAATAAACGCTTCGCTCGATTTCGCTCGACCGCATTGCCAATTGCCTTTTTTGAAGCCGTAATTCCGAGACGCTGAAAATCAGTTTCCGACGACACGATAAAAACCGTCATTAGACGTCCTTCAAAACGCTTGCCGTTTTCATAAACGCGGCGAAACTCACCAGGTTTTCGCAAACGGTTTTCCTTCGGAAAGCGAAAATTTAATAATGGTGAACCGTTAATCGTTTGCGTCCTTTCGCCCGGCGGCGTTTGATGACGGCGCGTCCGTTCTTGGTCGCCATTCTCGCCCGAAACCCGTGTTTCTTGGCGCGACGGCGGTTGTTTGGTTGATAAGTTCTCTGTGGCATAATTGTTCATCTCCTCACGCTAAAGCGAAAACTTTAAGTTTAATTATGTTTACCGGTTATGTCAAAACGTCAATAAGGAATATAGCGATTAAAGCATTGCGAGGTTTAGACAAAAAACTTTCCTAACTTTGCGCAACAACTTGGCTTTCGATAATTTTAAATTTTCCTTCGACAAGTAGTTTTATCGCTTCAACGTAAAGCGCGTGTTCCTGTTCCAAAATCCGCGCGGAAAGCGTTTCCGGTGTGTCGTGGTCTTTAACTTCAACCGCTTTCTGCAAAATAATCGTGCCGTTGTCCAAACTCTCATCAACAAAATGCACAGTGCAGCCTGAAACTTTCACGCCGTAATCAATCGCTTGCCGCTGAGCGTCCAAACCTTTGAAACTCGGCAACAAACTCGGATGAATGTTTATAATTCGATTCGGAAAGGTGCGAATAAATTTAGCCGAAAGCAAGCGCATATACCCCGCAAGACAAAGTAATTCAACATTTCGCTTTTTTAACTCGCCGATAATTTCCGCATCGTGTTCTTCGCGCGTGCGCTCTTTTTTGGTTATGACAAGTGTCTCGATTCCGCGTTCTTTCGCCTTTATTAAGCCTTCTGCGCCCGTTTTGTCGCTGATGACGACCACAACATCAGAATCGGGAATCAAACCGCTCTGAACAGCTTCGACAATTGCAGCCATATTCGAGCCGCGCCCGGAAATTAAAATGCCGATTTTCATATCACTAAAACTTCTTTGCTTCCTTCAACAACTTGCCCAATTTCAAAACACTCACCCAAATAATTTTTCAAAGACTCTTTATCTTCTTCCGCGCAAATCAAAACCATTCCAATGCCCATATTAAATACCCGAAACATCTCTTTGTCTTCGACGTTTCCGAGTTTTTGTAGCAAGCCGAAAATTGGAAATTCATTCCAAGTTCCCCGAAAAATCTCAACCGAAACATTCGCAGATAAAATGCGCGGAATGTTTTCGAGAATTCCGCCGCCGGTGATATGCGCCAAGCCTTTGATTTTTCCCGAATCGAGCAATTTATCAAGCGGTTTTAGAAAACTCGCGTGCGGTTTGAGTAACGCTTCGCCAACCGTTTCGCCTAACTCATCAATGTAAGAATCAACCTCAAAACCGCCGATTTCAAAAAACAACTTCCGCGCCAGCGAATAACCGTTTGTCTGCAAACCGCTTGAAGGCAAGCCCAAAACTATATCACCAGCTTTGATTGATTTGCCGTCAATCACCTTGGATTTATCAACCACGCCGACGATAAATCCTGCCAAATCGTATTCGCCGTCGGCATAAAATCCGGGCATTTCTGCCGTTTCGCCGCCAAGCAGAACGCAGTTGTTTTCCTTGCACGCAACCGAAATCCCTTTGACGACTGCAACGGTTGTTTCGGGTTTTAATTTTCCCGTCGCAAAATAATCGAGAAAAAATAAAGGTTTTGCACCTTGAACTAAAATGTCGTTGACGCAGTGATTTACGAGGTCTTGTCCGATTGTGTGGTGAATTCCCGTATCAAAAGCGATTTTCAGCTTTGTGCCGACACCGTCCGCCGAAGCTACCAGAATCGGCTCGCGCATATCGGGAAACGCGCCTGAAAACATTCCGCCGAAACTGCCGATTTCCGTTAAAGTTTTTTCGTTAAAAGTTGATCTGGCAAAAGTTTTGATTTTGTCGAGCGCGAGATTGGCGTTATCAATTGAAACGCCCGCGTCCGAATATGAAATGGAGTTTGTCATAACTTTTTGATATTAAATTCACGCTCTAAAATACCGTTAAATTCGTTTTCCGAATCAATTTTTATTTCCGTCTTCCGCGTTGCGGTGGTTTCAATAAATTTATCGTCAGTCAAAGTTTTGCGCCCCTCGACGGTCATCAATGAGCAAACTTTATTTCGTGTAAAATGCGAATCGGGTGAGGTTTGGTGAAACCTACACATTTCTGAAAATTCCGCCAAATCGCGTTTTAATAATGTAAAAATGTATTCGCTGACCCAATTATCACCTTCTTTTCTAATTACTTCAAAATAATTTCCGTCAAATTTTCTAATCAGAAAAATGCCGTTTTTATCTGCTTGTTCGACATTAGACCTCTTGCAAAAGTAAGTTAATGATTAATAGCAAAGTTATACAATCCGGCAATCAGATTAACTCGAATTATAAATCTTCGACGGCGATTTCGATACCGTTCCGCCAATATCCGAAAAATTTTCAAATGCCGAATAATGTGTTCTATCACCACTCGCTCTTTTGCCAATTCCTTGTTGAATTCTTTTTGCTCTTCGGTCAATTCTCCGCCTTTCGGTTTCTTGAACGGTGTCCGCGAGTTTTCGTGCAATTCAAGCAAGCCTTGATAACCGCTGTCGGCAAGACATTCAACTGCTTCGGGCAATGCCGTTTTGCTGTGTTTGTAAAGCGAAAAATCGTGTCTCGCCCCCTTGGCAAACCGTGTGTCAATGATTTGTTTCGTCCGTTTGCAAGCCCGCACCTGCGTTTTTATCGTGTGCCGCTTTTTCTTGCCCGAATAATATCGCTTTTGTTTTTTTTCGGGCGTTCAATCGGCGACTCGGCAACATCCACCACGACGATTTCTATGTCCGGCGATAAATCCGCACCTCGTTTGCCGGGTAAAACAAATTCTTCGGAATCGGTCAAAATATCTTCGACTCGTGCGATGATGCGTGAAACCGACGATTCGGAAATGCCCCAACTCGTGCCGATGTGGAACATCGTCCGATATTCACGCCAATACTCCAAAGTCAAAAGAACTTGGTCTTCGGTTGCCAATTTCGGTGGTCTGCCGTCAATCAAGCGTTGGGCAGCACTTTTGCGACGAACCGTGTCACACATTTTGTCAAAAGTTTTACGGTCAACACCGCAATATCGTTTGAAATTAGCGACGGACAGATTTTTCAGTTTTTGGTAGAGCATAAATTGTATGACTCTACTTTATTTATTTACACTACTTTTGCAAGAGGTCTATTCAAAATAAACTTTAAAGGCTCAGCAGTAAATTTTCCGAAACCGACATCAACCAGATATTCATCATCTCCGATTTGCGTAATAATCGCCAAATGGTCATATTCCGCGCTGAATTTGCCTGCTTCGTCACCGACTCGCGCCGAAATCATCTTGCTCTGAAAACCAATTTCTTGAAGCAATTCATAAAACAAACCGTTCAACTCATAACAAAATCCGCCTCTTTTTTCCTTGACTATTTTCTCGTAAAAACGATTACCGTCTAAATCAATCGGGCGTTTCCAAGGAATATCGAGATTTTCAAACGGAACGGTCAAAAGATGTCGCCGCTGTAAAAATTTCAGGTTCTCCAAATCAGCCGCCACATCCGTTTTCTCAATCCCGATTCGGTTAAGATAGCTTTTCTTATTCATATTTGTTCGATTAAAAATTATACTTGGAAAGCGATTCAAATAAAACTTTATTGACTGAATGGATTTTCACGTTTAGCATTCTTTTGGAGAAAATTATGAGTTTTACTTTAATGGATTTGGGTTCTGAAAGTTTCGAGTTTCGCGCCAACCTCTGGAATTGGAAGCCGACGCTGGAAATTATTAAAAGTTTTGACATCGTTGACGAAGGGAAGTTGCGCCAAATGAGCTATAACGGCACGGGCGCAAAATTTTCGCTTGAGGAGGCGTGCCAAATCGGCGAGAAAATCCGCGATGAAATTTTGCCGAGCCTTGCGCCCAACAAACGCATTTTCTCGGATTTGTCCATCACAGACGCGCCCGACGACGGTACGTTTTACCGCGACGAAGACGAGCAATGGAAAAATTACAGCACGAATTATGATTTGCTGAAGGATTTTTCCGAATTTTGTCTTCAATCAAAAGGTTTTCAAGTTTTCTAATCGTATTATAGCCTCAAAAAGGCACAAAAAACTCAAAAGTTTTTAAAGTCTGTATTTATCCGTGTCTATCTGTCTGTGGTTAACTATTTTTTGTGTTTTTATGCCTTTTTGCGGTTAAATTTTGAAATGGATTTTATTCAAGGTTTTGAAAATGTTTTCAAAAATCTGTGGGTGCAGGTTGCTTTGCTGATTATTTTTGCAACCGCTCACGGATACATCGGCGCGTGGCTTGCCGTGCGAATGCTTTTTCGTCCGCGCAATTCGGTGAAACTTTTGGGTTTAACGGTTTTTCCGCAGGGAATGATTCCGCGTCATCGCTCGCGTCTGGCGGAAGCCATCGGCAAAGCCGTCGGCGAAGAACTTGTCTCACAGGAAACGATTGTCGAAGAGCTTTTCGGCAAGGAATTTTTGCGAAAAAAAATTCAATCGGTCATTGATTCTTATACGCAAAATTTGATTTCACAAAATTATCCGTCGCTGGTCGAAGCCTTGCCCGCAAACGTCCGCGAGCCTGTTTTGGACGCGATTTCTTCTTTGCAGTTAAAAGTTGCCGAACATATCAAAGGCGTTTTGAAAAGCGAAGCAACCGTCGAGACGATTCGCGGATTTGTCGGGCGACGCGTGGACGAAATGCTTTCGAGAAGAGTTTCGGAAACCGTGGACGAAGAAACTTTTCTGAAAATTATCGGTTTTCTTGAGACAAGAATTCGTTTCGTCATCAGAGAGCCGGTTTTTGAGAGAAAAGTAAATGATTTTATCAGCCGCCGCGTTGACGATTTGGCAAATACGCAAACGCCGCTCGGTGAAATATTCACGCCGGATGCCGTCGCGCTTTTGAAGGAAAAAGCGAACGGGCAAATCGAACCGATTGTGCATCAGCTAGCCGAAATTGCTACTGCCGAACGCACTCGAAATCAAATCAGCGCGCTTATTAAGCGCGAAGTTCACGATTATTACGAAAATCTGGCGTTTTTCAAAAAGATGTTCGTCTCGCGCGAACATCTTTTAAGGGAAGTTGATGATTTAGTCAATGACAGTTTGCCCAAGCGTGTAGAGGAAACTTTGCGCGGCGCGTATTTCGCCGAAGAGACGAGAAATTTTCTCAATACGACGATTGACAACGCGCTTGCCAAACCGCTGCCCGAAATCATCGGAAACATCGCGCCCGAACAGCTTGAACATTTAAAAACGCAAATCTCGAAAAGCGTCTTGTCGCTCGTCCAGGGCGACGAAATGCTGAATTCGGTTTCGGCTTATCTGACCGATACTTTGCAAAAACTTCGCCCGCACAGCCTCGGCGCGATTTTGCAGACCGCTCACCCGGAAGCCGAAGAAAAACTCAAAAATATGCTGTCGAAAAATTTGCTGAGCGTGCTTAATCGTGAGGAAACTTCAAATATCATCAATGCGGTTTTAGCGAAACAAATCGAAAGACTTCTGGCGACACCAATCGGAAAATTATCCGACCACATTTCCGAAGAAAAAGTCCGCCAGGCAGGGAAGTCTCTGACCGAAACGATTATCGTCGCAGCGAAGGAAAAACTTCCCGAAGCAATCAGGGAATTCAACATCGGCGGCGTGGTGCGCGAAAAAATCAACCTCTATCCGGTGGAAAAACTCGAATCGCTCGTGCTTTCCGTCGCCAAAGAACATCTGCGAACCATCGAGCTTTTCGGCGCGTTATTCGGTTTGATTATCGGAATTGTACAGGCATTTTTGTCGTATATCGCGTTTGCCAAATAAATTTGAAACATCAGGAAAATTTTTCGTTTGGCTTTTTTAGATTTACGTCAAAAAAATTTGTGGAGAAAAATATGAAAAAAATAAGTTTGGCGATTTTTGTTTTAGCTTTAACAATCGGTTTGATTTTTACGACGAACTGTAGTTTCGGAATTAATAATTTAGGCGGAGTTAAAGGTTCGGGAACTTCAAAAACCGAGCAAAGAAACATAACGGGTTTTAGAGAAATTGAAGCAAGCGGCGCGGTAAATCTCGAAATTGACGCGCAAAAGGACTTTAGCGTTACGGTCGAAGCCGACGATAATCTGCTTCAATACATCAAAACGGAAGTCAGCGGCGATATTCTGAAAATTTACAGCGAAGGCAAAATCTCGCCGACAGCAAAGTTAAACGTCAAAATTTCAATGCCGGCGATTGAAGGTTTAGACGTTTCGGGCGCGTCCGATGCAAAAATTATGAATGTCAAAGCCGATTCGCTCGAACTAAAAGCGAGCGGAGCTTCGGAAATAATCATTAACGGCGAAGCAAAGGAATTAAAAGCGGAGGCGAGCGGCGCAAGTGAAATTAACGCGGAAAAATTGAGAACTGAAGATGCCAACGTTGATGCGAGCGGCGCGAGCAGTGCAACTGTTTCGGCAAACAACGAGTTAAATGTTAACGCCAGCGGCGCGAGCAAAATCTCCTACACGGGCGAGCCGAAAAACTTAAAACAAAATTCTTTCGGCGCAAGTTCGATAAACAAGAAATGAATTTAACGGATAACGGAAAATTGATAATACTGATTTTCATTTTCCGTTTTCCATTTTTTAAGTTTCGACGGCTTTTGTCTTTATTCCCAACAAGTTATTTTCCGCGTTAAGTCCGACTGCGTAAACGTCCAATTGAATTTTTCCGATTTTGAAAACCTTCAAATCTCTCAAATTACTTTCGAGCAAAATCTTTAACTCGCCAAATTTTCGCGCCGTTGCTTTTTCTTCGTCGCCGAACCAATCTTGAATTTCCGTAAGGCGCGCAAAAAATTCCGTAAAATTTCTTTCTTCCACCGGCGCATTCGTCGCGCTTTCCGTTTGGCTTAAAATTTCTTCCTTTGTTACCGCTTGAGCTTGTTTGCCGAAAAACGGAAGAATTTCCGCATCCGTTTCGCTCATAAAATATAAACCTTCGGATGTTTCTCTTATTTGTTCTTTAAATTTGTCTTCGCCCGAATCCTTATTTTGCTGGTCGGAAACTTTTTTCGGCAAATCTTTCAACTTTCTCTCCTTAGATTTTTTGTGCTTTTTTCTTTTCAACATAAAAATTTTTGCTCCAAAACCGAGATAAATTCAAGTCTAACACAATCGAATTTCTTGCCAAGTTACTGTTAAAAAAAGACTTGGTTGGTTAGAAAATTTATTTTTTAATACCTGTGGATTTCTCTTGCTATTTTAGATTTTATTTGATAGTCTTTCTCCCGTTTCGAGTAAATCAAATTCTTGTAAGTTATTGAAAATACAGTAGTTAAGGTTTTACATTAGTATTTAAGCAACTTTCCACAAACCTGTGGAAAAACCTGTGGAAAACTTTTCGTCGGCGATTCTTAGAGACTCCAAAGCTGTCGAAATCAAAAGAGTTTTTGGAGGTTCTGAAATGGATTTATGGAAGTGCTTAAAATTATTTTCAAAAGAGAATTTTGCTTAAAAGTTTCACCAAAGATTTAATAAAAAACTTGGGGAGAAAAGTTATGGAAGTGGCGGCGGAAAACAAAAATGTTTGGAATAACATTCTTCAATCGGTAGAAAAGCGTCTGAATAAACATATTTTCGATGCGTGGTTTCGCCCGATTCAATTTGATGGCTTTGACGAACAAGAGCGAACTTTGCATCTTCGCGCCAGCCAGGTCAATAAGGATTGGGTCAGCACGTATTATTCAGAGGTTATTGCTCAAACCTTGAAGGAATTGAACTTACCGAATTACCAAGTCGATTGGGAAATTGAAAATTCGGAAATGAACGAAGATTTTATCGAAGATGAGGCGGAATTTTTCTTTGAAAAACAAAATAAGGTCGTAAAACCGGCAACCAATTTTATTGAAACGCCAAAGCCGGAAGTTTCGCCGAGAAGCGTTTCGACTAATTTTGTCGACATTGAGCCGATTGAAAATTCGCTTAATCCTAAATATACCTTTCAGACATTTGTCGTCGGCTCGTGTAACCAGTTTGCGCACGCAGCGGCTTTGGCAGTTGCCGAATCACCCGGCAAAACTTATAACCCGATGTATATTTACGGCGGTGTCGGGCTTGGGAAAACGCATCTGATGCACGCCGCCGGACACGCCATCAAAGAGCGCAATCGGCATTTGCGTGTCGCATATATGTCCGCCGAAAAGTTTATGAACGAATTGATTAATGCGATTCGTTACGATAAAACGCAAACTTTTCGTGAAAAATATCGTTCGATTGACGTTCTTTTGATGGACGATGTGCAGTTTATGGCTGGCAAGGAGCGCACGCAGGAAGAATTTTTCCATACCTTTAACGCGCTTCATAATGACCAAAAGCAAATCGTCATTACTTCGGATTGTCCGCCGCGTGAGATTCCGACTTTAGAAGAACGACTGCACTCGCGCTTTGAATGGGGCTTGATTGCGGACATCGAGCCGCCGGATTTGGAAACAAAAGTTGCTATCTTAAAGAGAAAAGCGGATTTAGATGGCGTTGGCTTGCCGGACGACATCGCGTTTTTCATTGCCGGCAAAGTCAAAAGCAACATCCGCGAACTCGAAGGCTCACTCGTGCGGCTTATCGCAATTTCATCTCTGCGCGGGCTTCCGATTTCAAAAATGCTCGCGCAGGACGCGATGCGGAACATTACAGATGATGAACAAGCCGAAGGCGTAACGATGGATAGAATTGCCAGAACCGTCGCTTTACAGTTTAAGTTGTCTGTCGAAGAATTAAAATCGAAAAATAATGCCAGGCAAATCGCTGTTCCGAGACAAATTGCAATGTATCTCTGTAAAAGATTGACTAAACACAGTTTCCCCGAAGTCGGACGTGAATTCGGCGGCAAACATCACACGACCGTTATTCATTCGGTAGACAAAATTGACGGGTTAATTAAGGAAGATAAACATTTCCACAGGATAGTAAGTGAGCTTATAGATAATCTTTGCAGTTAGTTAGTAGAGATTTGATAGCGAAATTGGTGAAAGTTTTCCACAGGTACTCAAGGTGATTGATTTAGATATTGTGTTTATTGACAATAATTAAACAAGTTTTTTCCACATTTCCACAGGTTACGAAATTTTTTGCCTGTGGAAAAGTCAAAAAAGTTTATTATTGTCAAAGTTATCCACAGACGGCAAAGTTATCCACAGATTTTCCACAAGTGCCTGTGGAAAACAAATCCTGTGTTTACAATAATTTAAGTCGGTTTTCCACATTTCCACAGGCACTACTACTACTACTAGATAAATATAATGTTTTTAAATTAGTTATAAGTAGTAAAAAGCGTCGAGAAATTAAAGTAAAAAATCAGGATTTAAGATAAAATAATTGTCATAATAAAATAGGAGCAAAGATATGGAATTTGTAATCAAGCAAAGCGTCTTAAAAGATGAACTCGGATTTGTTCAAGGCATCGTCGAAAAGAAAAGCACGATTCCGGTACTTTCAAATATATTAATTGAATCGGTCGGCGAAAATAATATCAGAATCGTCGGCACGGATTTGGACGTAACGATTCGCTGCGACGCGACTGCCGACATCAAAAAGGCTGGTTCGATGTGCATACAGGCACGCAAACTTTTTGATATTGTTCGTCTTTTGCCCGATGCCGACGTTCATTTTACAAAAGATGAAAATGAATGGGTGAAGTTAAACTGTGGAAAATCAAATTTCCGCCTTGCCGGTGTCAGCCGTGAACAATTCCCTGAAGTTCCGAATTTCAAAAGCGCGCCGATGAAACTTTCCGCCGACATTTTTAACCATTTTATCCAAAACACAGCATTTGCCATTACAAACGAGCAATCTCGCTTTACGCTTTCGGGCGCGAAATTTATGATTGACGGCGGCATGGCGCGAATGGTTACAACCGACGGGCATCGTCTTGCCTTTATTGAAAAAAAGTTGAACACAGAGGCAACAGACGCGATGGACGCGCTCATCCCGAAGAAGGCTCTGATGGAATTAACCAAGATTGCCCGCGACGCGAAAGGGGAAGTCAGTTTCGGTGAAGACCCGAATCACATTTATTTTGAAGTGGACGGCAGACTTCTGATTACGCGCAAACTTTCCGGCACATTTCCGAATTATGAAATGGTTATTCCGAAGGATAATGATAAAACAGCGATTTTCGACGCGGAAGAAATGAAAAACGCGATTCGCCGCGTTTCTTTGATGGCGGACGAAAGAACTCGCTCCGTGCGAATGACCATCAGGGCAAATGAAATCGAAATCGGAGCGCAGTCTTCCGAAGAAGGTGAGGCGAGCGAAAAAGTCGTCGCCGATTACACGGGCGAAGAAGTCGAAGTCGGTTTTAACGCGCAATACTTACAAGAATTTTTGAATGTCGTCGGTGCTGGCGAAGCAGAAGCGAGCGATACAACCGAAAAGGAAACCGAGGGCGAAACGGTGCGCGTTAAAGAAACCGCGAATCGCCTTCGCATCGCATTTGAGTTTAAAGACGGCAACGCGCAAACACAATTGAATATCGCAGGCGATACAAATTACGAATACAAATATATCGTGATGCCTTTGAGAATTTGAAAAATGTGTATTTTTACAAATTCGCTCGTGTCATTTGCTGGCAAGGTGAGAAAATAAACATTCTACATTTTTACATTGACAAATTTCGCGGCGAGTCGCTTTTCTGTAATACTCCGAAAGTTAAGAAAGCGGTTTTCCGCCGGTCACGCCGATTACCTCACCGGTAATATAGCTTGATTCGTCCGAAGCCAAAAACACATATACGGGTGCGAGTTCGGCAGGCTGCCCGGCGCGTTTCATCGGCGTATCCTGTCCGAATGTTTTCACCTTTTCTTCCGGCATTGTCGCAGGAATCAGCGGTGTCCAAATAGGTCCGGGCGCAACGGCGTTGACACGAATTCCTTGCTCAATTGCCTCTTCGCTGAGTGCTTTTGTAAAAGTAACAATCGCGCCTTTCGTCGAAGCGTAGGCAAGAAGCATCGCGTCAGGTTGATATGCCTGAATCGAAGCCGTGTTAATAATCGCACCACCTTCATTCATTTCAGGCAGAGCCGCTTTGCACAAATAAAACATTGCGTAGATATTCGTGCGAAACGTGCGGTCGAATTCTTCGGAAGAAAGTTCTTGAATGCTGTCGTGAGTCATTTGAAAAGCGGCGTTATTGACAAAAATGTCTATTTTGCCAAATTCTTTTACTGCTTGTTCGACAATTTTTTTACAGTGCGCTTCATCGCCGATGTCGCCGGAAACGGTAAGGCATTTGCGACCTTCTTTTTCAACAATAGCCCGTGTTTTCCGTGCGTCTTCTTCTTCATTTAAATATGAAATTAAAACATCCGCGCCTTCGCGGGCAAACGCGAGCGCGATGGCGCGTCCGATTCCGCTGTCGCTGCCTGTGATGATAGCGGCTTTACCTTTTAATTTTCCCGAACCTTTGTAAGACTGTTCGCCGAAATCCGGCGCGGGCGTCATTTCGGATTCGAGTCCGGGCGGCGTTTGCGGTTGGTCTGTAAATGGCGGTTTTGGTTCTTTATCCTGTGGATTTTCTGACATAAAAATTTAGCCTCATAAATATAAAAACTTTTGAAATCAATTATCCGAAACAGTTTGAAAATTTGAAAAAATGAAATTTTGTTGCCGCTACGAAATTTTTAGTTACTTTTATAGACTATTGGAACACAGTCGAAGACACCGTTTCTGTAATCGAGCGAACAGTGGAAACTTTTTTATTCTTTGAAACACGCAGGTAAAAACCTTGCAATTTTATTGCAAGAATTTATTACGCTTTCTTCCTTCTTAGTCTGAAAAGAATAATCAAGCGAATTTTATTCGCGTTCCGTTTTCAAACCTCTGCACTTCTAGTGCAGAGTCGTTTAGTTTGAATTGGCTTTTTATAGAACAGTAACGATGAGAAATTGGGGTCAATTCGTCTTTAAATTTTTCGACGGGAAATTTCTCCTTAAATTCTTGCAACTTCTAATCTCAACTCACATAAAAAGTAATTTTTGGTTTTAATCTAAAAGAATTCCCCGTCAGCTTGCTGCGGAGTAGTCCGAAAATAACGGATTTTCAAAATTTATTAAAATTTAACTTACCGTTACCGTTTCGCTTTTGTCCTTCTGCAAACGCTTTTCATACATCGGAAACTTTTGAGTCAATTCTTTGACTTCGCGTTTTACCCAAGTTTTTACTTCTTCCGATTCAGGTTCGCGGACGATTGAAGCAATCATTCGCGCAGTTTGCGCCATTTCGGGTTCTTTCATTCCACGAGTCGTTAGCGCGGGCGTTCCGAGCCGTATGCCGGACGCTTTCATCGGCGAATTCGTGTCGAACGGAATCGTATTTTTGTTGACCGTAATGTGAACCTCGTCCAAAATTTTCTCGGCATCTTTACCGGTAATGCCTTTGCCGTCCATAAAAACATCAACCAAAATCAAGTGATTATCAGTTCCACCGGACACGAGCCGCAAGCCTTGATTTTTCAATTCTTCGGCTAATGCTTTGGCATTGTCGAGAATTTGCTGCTGATAAATTTTGAAATCATCTTTTAACGCTTCGCCAAACGCGACGGCTTTCGCGGCGATAATATGCACGAGCGGTCCGCCTTGTTCACCGGGAAAAACGCTGCGGTTGATGTCTTTAGCAAATTCTTCGCGGCACAAAATCAGACCGCCGCGCGGACCGCGCAGAGTTTTATGCGTCGTCGTCGTTACAAATTCGCAATGCGGAACAGGCGAAGGATGCAAGCCGACTGCGACCAAACCCGCAATATGCGCGATGTCCGCCATCACTTTCGCGCCGACGCTTCGGGCAATTTCGCCGATTCTTTGAAAATCAATCATTCGCGGATAAGCCGACGCGCCGCAGATAAGCAGTTTCGGGCGCGATTCTTCGGCGGTTTTTTGCAACTGTTCGTAATCAATCGTTTCCGTGTCTTTGGAAACGCCATAATCGGCAACTTTATAATTTATTCCCGAAAAATTAAGCGGATGCCCATGCGTCAAATGCCCGCCGTGCGACAGATTCATTCCCAAAATCTGGTCGCCGTGTTTGAGCGCGGCAAGAAAAACGCCCATATTCGCCTGCGCTCCCGAATGCGGCTGAACATTGGCGTGTTCCGCCCCGAAAAGTTCTTTCGCACGGTCAATCGCCAACTGCTCGGCAACATCTGCAAACTCGCAGCCGCCGTAATATCTTTTTCCCGGATAACCTTCGGCGTATTTGTTCGTAAAAACCGAACCCATCGCCTGCAAAACCGCTTCGGACACGAAATTCTCCGACGCGATAAGTTCCAAACCGTTCGATTGCCGCCGCGTTTCATTGTCAATCGCTTCCGCAATAATCGGGTCAACTTCCGCTAAATTTGCTGTAAAAAAATTGTTCATTTTTGTTCTTTAGTTTTGATAATTTGTAAAAATTCCTGCGGCTCTATTACTTTAAGCCGTCTAAATTTTTGGCGAAATTCTTTTGCTTCGTCCGTGAAATCCGTCATTAAATCTTGCAAATCGTTATCGCGGCTGACAAGAAACGCGGCTTTCGCAAAAATGGCGAGATTGATATATTTTTCATCTTTCGGGTCGCGTGAGTATTTGAAAAACTGCGGGACGCTGTTTATCAAAGTTGCCTTTTGCCGCAGCGGCTGAAGAAGTTTTTCGGCTCTTTCAGTCGTCAAAAGCGAAAATTTCGCTTGCAGTTTCGGGCGCGTTAAGACATCGGCAATCTCGCGCAAAATTTCTTCGCTGACCCACAATCGAATCTCGCCGTTTTCAAACGCATCCAGACAATCAACCGCCGCGCCGCGTTCCTTTATCAAACCTTGCAGAAAAATCATACAATCGAAAACGACGGACAAAGGATTTACCCTCATTTTCGGTTTTCTCGAAAAACTTCTTCTCTGGCTTCTTCGAGCAAATTGTCCAATTCATCTTCGGAAATGCCACGCGCTTTGATTTGTTCACGGACGGGCGCATACAAAACGCGCACGCTCAGCGGAGAAGCGACATCTTCTTCGATTAAATAACGCACATAATCTTCCGTCGCCACACCGACTTCTTTGGCTCTTTCGCCCACGGCTTTGACCACCGATTCCGAAAGTCCCGAAACTTCGATAGTGTCTGTCAACATCTGTTTTCACCTCTCGGCTGATTATAGCATTTGACGATTAAGCCAAATCAAATAAATTTCCCTGTCCCGCTTCTTTCAATTTCCAGCTATCTTCACCGACTCTCACGGCAATATCTTCCAAAACACCGAGAATCGTTTGATTGTCGGGCGTAACGCCATTTCGCAAAAGCGGCATAATCTCTAAAATAATATCACTAAAATGCGTCGGCTTTCCTGTCAAAGCAAACCTGCGAAGCATCGAAACGAGATAAAATCTGATTCGCAATTTAATCGGAATCTGCGAGCGAAACTTCGTGTTTTTCTTCAAATTATAAATCAACATCTCAGCGTGCAACGCGAAACATGTGCAGCAAAAGTAAATTGATTTTTAAGAATCATAAATTGATAACTGTGCGTTAATAGCTCTTAAAAAAGGAATGTTTGTTTCCTGAACAATTGGTAACTTTTGTTGCGATTCTGCCAGAGTTCCCAATCGTTTTTTATCGTTCGCCGTAATTCCTTCTGAAATTCGTTTCCGCGCTAACTCAGCATTTTCTTCATTAATTTCGCAAAGCAAATAATGACGTTTATATTGACGACAAACTAAACCTACCGTTCCCGAACCGCCGAACGGGTCTAATATAATTCCGCCTTCTGGACACGAAGCTAAAACAATTCGCTCAATTAACTCCGGTGGAAAAACCGCACAGTGCGCTCCAGTAAAAGGACTGCCACCAATTTTCCACACAGATTGAATATTCGCGCCCGTATCAGTCAACATAGCCAGACGGTTGTAATAATATTTTTGACTTTTTGAAAACATAAAAACGTATTCGTGCGCGTGTGTTGGTCGGTCTTTGACACTTTCGCTAGATGATGGACGATGCCAAATTATATCGCATCGTAAAATCCAACCGTCAGCCTGCAACGCCAAAGCTACGCGCCAAGGAATACCAACTAGACTTTTCATAGGAAGTCCCATTTCATAAAAAGCCTTGTTTCGTTTCATTCGTCCGGTTGTGGGAATTCCATTCATATGTTTACGGCTATAACGAGAATTTTTCCCTTGTGAACCGCCGCCTTTGTGTTGGCTAGTTGCACCAACATAAGTATCGCCGATATTCAGCCAAAAAGTTCCATCATTCTTCAAAACGCGCCGCGCTTCACGAAACAAATTTACAAGCGCATCAATGTATTCCTGCGCTGTGTCTTCCAGACCAATTTGTGCTTCGCTTCCATAATCGCGTTGTGCAAAATAAGGCGGCGATGTAATGATTGAATTAAGGCTTTCGTCAGGTAATGTTTCGAGAAAAGCTAAAGAGTCAGAATGTTGCACAGTGTCAAATAAATGTTCAATATTATTCATTTTATTACTCCACAATTTTCTCCATAAAGGATTCGACAAAATTCGGCTCAACATCTTTCACAGAAAATTTCTGAATCATTCCATACAAAAAGCGAACATTCGAGTAAGGCATAAATCTCGCTTTCAATTTTCGGAAGGCAATATTGTTGGCTTCTGAAACAACTTTGTTTCTTAATTCATCAGGAGCAACGATAGTGAAAGTCATATCGGTAGATGGAATTGTTTGCTTAAATTTCAACATTCGGGTTAAGCCGGACGTAACGCCGGTGCTATGTTCAACTTCAATCACCGCCGGAATAAAATTATAATCATTGGTGAACCAAATACAATCAATCAGTAAAGCCGCCCTTCTACTTTCGATTTTGTAAAGTATGTCCGCGACATCCAAAGTTTGAATAACACCTTCTATTTTTCCGAGTTGAGTATTACCGACTGGAATTGATTGGTCGTTTCTCGCAATGTATGTATGAAAATTAAAAGCGTTGCCGATTTTGACTAAAGCAACTTGAATCTGAGTGTGAGTTTTCTTTGCTGCAATTGAATCGAACTCATCATTCAGCATTTCTTGTGTTACTGAAATTTTTTCAAAATCTGTTCCGAACTCAATTTCAGAAATAACTTGCTCATAATCTTTTTCGCCAATGCTTCCTAACTCGTGTTTATCGTCAGGACACCACATGATATGTTTCAACTTCTTTTCCAGATTGCTGGTATAAGGATTGGTTCTTTGCGGATAACAAATAAAGAAGTGCGGCGTATAAGCGAGCAAAGATTCAAAAGCCGAACGGCTGTTTCCACCCGCACTAAAAAGGCGGTCAAAATGAATTGGATAATTTGGTTTACCAGAAAAAACCGATGCGGCAGTTGATAACTGATTTATGCTAATGCTTCCCGACGTAGCAGTAGTTTCAGATTCGCGGCTGTCCCAACGAATGAAGTTTATCGGACCTTCCGGCGCGATTATTTCTGTAATTTTAATTTTTGTTCTGCCTGTGTAGTATCCATAGGTTTTATTGATACCTAAGCGAGCAATTTCTTTTACAAGGTCGGAAGGTTTTAATTTGGGCATAATTTGACTTTTGCATTTATCAATTTTCTGAACAATCTTACTTCAAGATTTTCGGCTTTACAAAATCGTTGTTGCTTTCGCGTCCAAAATCCAAGCGTATTTCCCGGAAACTTCCAAAAGATAATCGGGAATGCTGGTTAATTTGTGTTTGCCCGAACCGGTCTGCACAAACGGATGCGAAACTGATTTGCTGCGATGAATTTTATTTTCGCCTTGCGCCGAATATCCGAGTTCTTTCAGCATCGGCAAAATCAATTCTTCGCGCACCGAATCTTCCTTAAAATCAGATGAATCAAGTAAGGTAAAATCAAAATCGGAGAGGATTTTTTCATTCATAATTTTCTAATTCTACTTCGCAGCCAATTTTCAATCTCGTCAACTTTCCAATTCGATAATACGGTCTAAAAAAGATTCCGTTTCCGCCGAAGGTTTAATATATGAACTTTGAATCGCGCCGTTTCTAATCGTTAAACTTACCAATGTGCCTTCTGCAAAACCTTCGCGGTCGCAAACTTCTTTCGGCAATTTCAAAATCCAGGTATCTTTTTCAGTATTGACGGTTTTTTCTAATTCTAAAACTTCAAACATTTTCTTTCTCCAATTCTGAAATTTCTTCGACTCGCCGCGCGTGTCGTCCGCCTTCAAATTTCGCTTCGAGATAGGATTTGACGACTTTTGAAACTTCTTCTGGTGAAATCATTCGCGCCGGAACGCTCAGGACGTTGGCGTCGTTATGTTCCCGTGCGAGCCGCGCCGTTTCTTCGTTCCAGGCAAGCGCGGCGCGGACTCCGCGGATTTTATTCGCCGCGATTTGCATGCCGTTGCCGGAGCCGCAGATAAGGAGTCCTTGTTCGACTTCGCCGCTGGCGACTTTTTCCGCGACTTTTTGAGCGTAAATCGGGTAATCAACCGATTCCGTCGAGGTTGTGCCGACATCTTCGTATTCATAGCCTAATTCGTCGAGTTGTTTTTTAACCTTTTCCTTGTCTTCAAAACCCGCGTGGTCTGAGCCGATTGCAATTTTCATAATATTTTTCCTTTGTAGTTTGATTTTAATCGAAGTCACGATTTTATGAAATGTTAAATTTCCCCTTAAATTATTTATAAAATCTTCTCGTATTTAATCGGGTCAATCACGCCCGCTTGTGCAAATCCGCGCAGACGCAACGCGCACGAATCGCACGTTCCGCAAGCCAAATCCGAATTTTTATAACAAGACCAACTCAAATGTAAAGGCGCGTTTAGCTCAATCGCTTTTCGCACGATTTCCGCTTTTGACAGATGAATAATCGGCGTTTTGATTATTATATTTGTTTCATGTTTTGTGCCGGCTTCGATTGTCTTTTCAAACGCCGCGTAAAATTCGGGACGGCAATCCGGGTAACCGCTCGAATCTTCGCTGACCGCGCCGATGTAAATCGAATTAGCCTGCAAAACTTCCGCCCAACTCGTCGCAATCGCCAGAATATTCGCGTTGCGAAACGGAACGTAGCTGGTTGGGATTTCTTTGCTTTCTAAATCGGCTTTTGTGACTTCGATGTTTTTATCGGTCAGACTTGAACCGCCGATTTTTGTCAGATATTCAATCGAAACCGCTAGACGTTTTTCAACTTTGTAAAAATCGGCAATGTCTTCAAACGCTTTGCGCTCACGTTTTTCTGTTTGCTGTCCGTAAGAAATGTGCAAAAGCGCGATTTCCTCGTTTTCTTTTTGCGCAATCGCGGCGGTTACACACGAATCCATTCCGCCGGAAACAAGACAGACGGCGATTTTGAATTTCGGATTTCGGATTTTGGATTGATTCATTCTAAAAACTCTTTGCGAGCTTTGCGCCTTTGCGGGAATAAGTTTTGTCCCGCAAAGGCGCAAAGCTCGCAAAGAAAATCTAAACGCCGTGAACGTCTTTTCCCCAAATGTATTTGTGAAGCTGCAAATTAAGCCTAACTTTCAAACCGCTTCGCGCAACCGTTTCGGAAATTTCCGCTAAATTTTCAACGCCGAAAATCGGTGAAATCAAAATCTCTTTTGTTCGATTTTCCAAATCGTATTTTGTGATAATTTCTTTTGCGAATTTCCAATCGTTCAAATCCGCAATAACAAATTTTACTTCGTCTTTTTCCTTTCGCAATCTTCCCAAATTCGCCCAATGATTTCTTTCCGATTCGCCGGATGCGGGACACTTTACGTCCAAAATTATCTTTGCCCGCGCGTCAACATTTTCCGTTGAAAAAAAGCCGCCCGTTTCGATTAAAACTTCGTAGCCTTCGTCTAAAAGCCGTGTAATAAACGGAAAAACATTCTTCTGCGCGAGCGGGTCGCCGCCCGTCACTTCGACTAAATTACAGCCGAACGCGCGAAGTTTCGCAAAAATTTCGTCAAAGGAAATGTGTTCGCCGCCCGTAAAAGTGTATTCCGAATCGCACCAGACGCAGCGCATCGGGCAGCCGGTCAGCCGCACAAAAGCGCACGGTTTTCCGGCGTACGACGATTCGCCCTGAATCGAGAGAAAAATTTCGGTGATGCGTAAATCCATAAGAAAATTGAAACCACAGATTAGCACAGATAAACACAGATATTAACGGATAACGGATAATGGATAATTTTGAAGTCAAAGCATTATCCGTTATCCATTATCCATTATCCATTGCTTTCATCTGTGGTTAAATTTTTCTTTCTATCTATTTTTGCGTTACAATTTCCAGCGAGGAAAAAATCTATGCGAAAACAGTTGAAAAAATTTATCGAAGCTATTGGCGAAGAAGCGATTGCGATTATTCCGGCGGCGCACGAGCAGACGCGCAGCTACGACACGGAATTTAAGTTTCATCAAGACCCGGATTTTTATTATCTGACCGGATTTCCCGAACCGGACGCGATTGCCGTTATCGCGCCGTCGAATAAGAAAAATCCATACACTTTGTTTGTCCGCCCGCGCGACCCGAAAATGGAAACGTGGTATGGCAGGCGCGAAGGCGCGGAAGGCGCGGTGAAAAATTACGGCGCGGATAAAGCGTTTCCGATTGAAAAATTTCCGCAGGAATTGGCAAAGCTCGTCAACGGACACGAAAAACTTTATTACCGTTTCGGCGTTGACCAGAAACTTGACCAGCAGATTTTGACTTATATTTCGGCGCAGAGATTCCGGCGACTCAAAACCGCGTATCCGCCGCACACGATTGTTGACCCGATAATTCTGATTCACGAAATGCGCCTGCACAAAACACCTGATGAAATTGAATTGATGCAAAAATCAGCCGACATTGCGGCGGAAGCGCATATTTTAGCGATGAAAAAAACTAAACCCGGAATGAATGAATATCAAGTCGAAGCGATTATCGAAAATTATTTCAAGGACAACGGCGCATCGGGTGTGGCGTATAATTCGATTGTCGGCGGCGGCGCAAACGCGACGATTCTGCATTATGTCGAAAACAACGCGCCGCTCAAAGACGGTGATTTACTGCTCGTTGACGCTGGCGCGCAATACAAAGGCTACGCTTCGGACATCACGCGGACGTTTCCCGTCAACGGCAGATTTACAAAATCGCAGCGCGATGTTTATGACATTGTTTTAGACGTGGAAATCGCGTGTCTGGAAGCGACAAAAGTCGGCACGACGATTAAAGAGCGGCAAAAACTTTCAATCGAAATGCTGACCGAAGGAATGAAACATCTCGGATTATTGAAAGGCAAGACAAAGGATTTAATCAAGAAAAAGGCTTACGAAAAATACTATATGCACGGTGTCGGGCATTATCTCGGACTCGACACGCACGACGCTGGGCGATATTTCACAGACCACAAAGCGAAAGATTCGCGCCCGTTCGCGCCGGGAATGGTTTTAACGGTCGAGCCGGGAATTTACATTCCGCCCGACGATAAATCCGCGCCGTCAAAATATCGCGGCATCGGCGTTAGAATCGAAGACGACGTTTTGGTAACGGCAGACGGAAACGTCAACTTAACCGCGAGTTGTCCGAAACACGCGGAAGAAATCGAAGAATTGATGAATTCAAAAAACTAAAGGCAAAGAATAATCCTATTCTTTCACATAAATAGATGCAATTTGAAGAGATTGGCAAAAATCTTCCCGCGCTTTTCGGCGCATTGCTCGCGGGCATCCTTTTCATTCAATCGGGACTTGATAAAGTGTTCGATTGGAAAGGCAATCTCGGATGGCTGACCGGACATTTTTCCAAAACGTTTTTGAGCAAAATGGTTCCGCCGATGCTCGCTGCCATTACCGTAATGGAATTAGCGACCGGATTTTTGAGTGCGATCGGGATTATTTATTTTTTGATTACAAATTCGGTTGTTTTGATATTTTACGCCTCTATCATCGGCGCGGCTTCGATCGTCGCGCTTTTTTTCGGACAGCGCGTCGCCAAAGATTATGCGGGCGCGGCGGTTTTAATTCCGTATTTTATCCTGCTGATTATTTTGATGTATCTGACCAGTCCGTTTCTGAAAATTTAATTTGTCGTCATTAATCGAGTCTGACGGCAAAAGTCTCGAAAAATGCGACTGATTGAAGGAGAACGAATCGAAATTGATTCGCGTTTTTCGGGCTGGTAGAAAATTCTCACGCACGGTAATTGTTTCGAGCAGGAAGGTTTTAAGATTTCACTTTGAATTTCCGGTTTTGCTGATTATAAAAGTTGCCTTAAAACCGAGACGATTTATTCTAATGTTCGTCGCCGGTTTCGGATTAAGGTCTGTTAATTTAATCGTGTAGCCCGCAAATGAAACGGCTTGCGGTTTGTCGTTCGTGTTTAGCTCAAATGTTTTCGACGCGCCGTTTGCTTTTTTGACTTCGATTTGGATTCGAGCGTTTCCGGCTTGAATACATTTTGTATCCGTCGGACAGCGCGAATCTTCGACGAGCGAAACAAACTTAATCGTCAATTTATTTTTGGCAAGCGTTTTTTGCTGATTTACTTGAACCGTGATTTTTTGATTGTTTTGCGCTTGCAGAAAACTTCCGAAAACGAGCGTTAAGAGCAAAGCTAAAATTGTTTTTCGCATAATTTTTTACCGTCTCCAAAATTGAATCGAAAATTTTCGACTCGTTTTCTTTGAATGCTCAAACCCACGTCGCGTTGTAGAAATTAAATTCTGATTCACACAAAATAGTTTTAAGCGAAAACGATTTCATAAATCAAGGCGTGAGCCATTTGGTTTCAAGTTCGCCCGCATCGTTCCAGACAAACAGCGAGCGGCGATTTCCTTTCCTGTCTAGTTCAAGACAATCAATCGAATCAATCGTCGAAGTAATGACGACGAAGTTGGATTTTCCGGCTTCGCTTTCTTCTTTGGTCGGGTTGCGGTCAGTGATTTCTTTGGGCAAACCGCTCGTCGGTTTTTCTTTGATGACAGTCGGTGCTTCGCCGACGTAGCTGCGACGCGAGAAAAATTCCGTCGCCAGCCATTGTTCTTCGTGCAACTCGCCTGATGTGTGAATTTCGGCAAAGCCTTTGACGCGAAGCTGGAGTTTTTCCTGCGGGTGATAAAAGATGAAGGAGATTTTCGGATTTGATTTGATTTCCGAAATTTTCGGCGAGCCGACGTGCGTGTGAAACGCTAAAGCGCGTGGATTTTTACGCCAGAAACGCCGCAGAACGATGACGCGCAATTCCGGCGCGTCGTCGCAAACAGTTGCAAAAACCGGCGTGTGAAACGGATGCTCGCGTTCGAGCGTTCCCAAATCGAGATGTTTCCAGATTTTCTTTAAAATTTCGCCGTGGGATTGCGGCTTGTCCCAAATGCTTTCAACTTTCATAAAAGTTTAGTCACAAACACAAAAAATCACCCGCAAATTACACGAATGGCACAAATAAGAAATGATAAAGAGCGAATACTTACCGGTAACTTTTGCGGCGGGTAAGAATGATTATTGCCGCTGCAAATAATCCAAGCATAGAACCCAAAACCACGCCTATTAATCCGACCGCAAATCCGGCGGCGAGCGGTCCGGCGATAACTAATCCTAAGCCCGGCAGCAAAACGCTCGTGCCTCTGCCGGCAACAGCTCCGATTACCGCTCCGACAAATCCGCAGAGCAGGGCGCCTGATGCAGCCGACACGAGCATTAAACGTAAATTTGACATCATAAATCCTCCAGCGGAAATAAATTTGTATGTAGGATTATAACTCGAAAACAAACTCGCCAACAGTTTTTTTTATTAAATAAACAAACATACATTGAGCCAATCTTTAATCAATTCACCTTTGGATTGATTCGCGCAATCGGTGTAATTCGCGGTTAATTTCCTGATTGCTTCAATTTATCGATAATCGCGTTGGCAAAATCCGCCGTTTTCGCTGTGCCGCCTAAATCTTTGGTAATCGTCGCGCCTTCGGCAAAAACTTTGAGCATCGCTTTTTCGGTGCGTTCCGCCGCGTCGCGCTCGCCGATGTGTTTGAGCATCAGAATCGCCGACATCAATATTGCCGTCGGGTTCGCCACGCCTTGACCGGCGATGTCGGGCGCGGAGCCGTGAACGGCTTCAAAGACCGCGCCGATTTCGCCGATGTTCGCGCCCGGCGCGAGTCCCAAACCGCCGATAAGTCCGGCGCATAAATCAGAAACAATATCGCCGTAGAGATTTTCCATCACCATTACGTCAAACTGCTGCGGATTCATTACGAGCTGCATACAGCAATTATCAATAATTTTGTCGTCCGCCGTAATTTCGGGAAAATCTTTTGCCGCGTTGTAAAAACATTCAAGAAAAAGCCCGTCCGAGAGCTTCATAATGTTTGCTTTATGCACGGCGGTAACTTTTTTGCGCCCTTCGCGCACCGCAAATTCAAAAGCGTATCTTGAAATTCTGGTCGAAGCCTTTTCCGTAATGATTTTGATGCTTTCAACTACGCCCGGCACAACCGTGTGTTCGAGTCCGGCGTATAAATCTTCGGTATTTTCGCGCACGATAACCAAATCGAGATTCGGATATTTGCACGGAATATTTGGCAGAGCGCGAATCGGTCGAACGTTCGCGTATAAATCAAGCGTTTTTCGCAAACCGACATTGACTGACGTAAAACCTTTGCCGATGGGCGTTGTTAACGGTCCTTTTAATGCGACTTTGTTTTTTCTGATTGACTCGACCGCGGCTTCCGGCAGAGTCGTTCCGAATTTTTCGAGTGCCTGCGCGCCGATAATTTGCGTTTCCCAATCAATTTCAACGCCTGAAGCCTCAATGATTCTGACGGTTGCCGCGATAATTTCCGGTCCGATGCCATCGCCCGGAATCAGTGTGATAGTATGTTTTGCCATTACCCTTTTTCCTAATCCAAATTATTGTTACTGCTTGTTAGTAGAGTATATTAACATTTTAGTTTTAATTCACCCTGAAAGGGTGTAACTTCTTGGTTCTTAGAAAATTCGTGGTTTTGCCGATTTGGGCAAAAAGTTTCGGGCGAATACCTCGTCAGCTTGCTGCGGAGTAGTCCGAAAATAACGGATTTTCAAAATTTATTTTTCCGAGCTATTGATTTCTTTCGCAAGTTCCTGTATCTAAAAACGTATTTGATACTTGCTTTTACAGAGTGTTATCCAGTGATAGAATACTTTGAGAAGTTCAATCAATAACACTCCATAACGCTAGGTAAATACAAGTAAAATAAAGCACTTATGCACTATCATTTAATTGGAATTTGCGGAACGGCGATGGCATCGCTCGCCGGAATGCTGCAATCTCGCGGACACAAAGTTACAGGCTCGGACCAGAATGTTTATCCGCCGATGTCAACGCAGCTTGAATCACTCGGAATCGAAATTTTAACTGGCTACAAAGCAAAGAACGCTAACGTCGGCGCAGATTGTGTAATTGTCGGAAACGCAGTCAGTCGCGGCAATGTAGAACTAGAAGAAGTGTTAAACCGCAAGCTCGTTTATCGTTCACAGGCGGAAATTGTTAAAGAGGAATTTATTCGCGGGAAGCGTTCGCTGGTCATCGCGGGAACACACGGGAAAACAACGACCACAAGTATAGCAACCTGGGTTACGGAAATCGGCGGACTAAATCCGAGTTTTCTCGTCGGCGGTATTGTGCAGAATTTTGGTGCGAGTTTTCGTGTTGCCGACAGTGATTATTTTGTCATCGAAGGCGACGAATACGACACTGCTTATTTCGACAAAAAGCCGAAGTTTATGCACTATCTGCCCGAAACGGCAATCATCAATAACATCGAATTTGATCACGCGGATATTTACGACAATCTCGACGACATCAAATTTGAATTTTCTCGCCTGATGAATTTGGTTCCCTCAAACGGACGACTTATTGTCGGAATTGATTCCCCGATTGTGCGCGAAGTCTTGAGCGAAATGGACGGCAAACTCAACACAACCGTCGAAACTTTCGGCACAAGCGACGATGCGAAATGGCAAGCGCGTTACATTGATTTTTCAACCGATGTAACGCGCTTTACGGTTTTTAAGGACGGAAACAGTTGGGGCGAATTCGAGACGCGCTTGATTGGCGAGTTTAATGTGCGAAATTGTTTGGCTGTAATAATTGCGGCTGATGCGTGGGGAATTTCGAGGAAAAAAATGCAGAAAGCGTTTTTGAGCTTTAAAAGCGTCAAGCGGCGCGTCGAAGTTCTGGGAGTCGAAAAGGGAGTAACCGTTATTGACGACTTCGCGCATCATCCGACCGCCGTCGAAGAAACCTTAAAAGCCTTAAAGATGAAATACGAAGGCAAGCGTCTGATTGCCGTCTTCGAGCCGCGAAGCTGGTCGTCGCGTCTCGCTGTCTTTCAGGAACCTTACACAAAAGCCTTTGCTTATGCCGATTACGTCATTATCGCCGGAGTTTATAACACATCAAAAGCAAGCGAACTCGGCAAAGTTTTAGATGTCGGCGAACTCGTCCATGACATCGAGATGCAAGGCAAACCCGCGCTGAGTTTTCCCGACGCGGATTCAATCGTCGAACATCTCGCGCCCGAATTGAAAGCGGGCGATGTCGTAGCAATTATGTCAAACGGCGGTTTCGGCGGCATTCACGATAAAATTTTGAATATCTTGAAGAGTGAGAAGTAAGCAGCGAGCAATAAGCAGTGAATAGTTTTTTGAGTTATAAACAGCAAAGATTTTTCTGTTTCTCTTCCCGCTCACTGCTTACTTCGAATTTACGCTTGCCTACACCGCAAAAAAAATGCAAACTAGGAAAGTTTTCACTCTCAGGTATCTCGATAGATGCGTCCGTTCAAGATAAGATAAGCGACGATTTCAGTTCGGTTGGAGAGTTTGGTTACGGTTAAGAAGCAGGTTTGTTTTAAGGTATCGCAAAAAGCGCGGGCGCGTCGCATCTGGTTAGAAAAAGCATTTAGAGATTTTTCCTTTCCGCAAATTTTCAGCTCGCCTTTGCTTCATTCAAAAAATAAAAAACAGGAAAAAAAATGAGTACAAAACTATATGTCGGAAATTTGTCGTTTGGTGTAACAAGCGAGGATTTGCAGGAGCATTTTGCTCAGGCTGGAACGGTCGAATCGGCAAATGTCGTCGAAGACCGCGAAACGGGACGTTCGCGCGGCTTCGGCTTTGTCGAAATGTCGTCTGCCGAAGAAGCGCAGGCGGCAGTCGAACAATTTAACAATCAGGACTTTGACGGACGTAACCTGGTCGTCAACGAAGCACGTCCGCGTGAAGAAGGCGGCGGTGGAAATCGCGGCGGTAGTGGTGGCGGTCGCGGCGGTTATGGCGGCGGCGGTCGTGGCGGCAGCGGTGGTGGAAATCGCGGCGGCGACAGTAGCGGCGGAAATTATTCACGCTGGTAAAATTCTAATTTAAGTAAAGAAAGTAAAAGGCAAAGTTGTAGAATTCATTTTCTACCTTTGCCTTTTACTTTCTTTACTTTTGCTTTTGCTTTAATTGATTTTTCCGTTGAAGTTTGCAAGGGACAAGACAATTTCATCAATCGCGGCTTGGCGTAATCTCACATTATTTACCCCATTGATGATAATTGAGAAAACGAGCTTTTCGCCTGATGCGGAATTTATATAACCCGAAAGGCTTGAAACCTGGTCAATCGTTCCGGTCTTTCCGCGCACATTTCCGGCGGCGGCTGTCTCCTTAAAACGATTTTTCAAAGTTCCGTCAACCGCGCCGATGGTCAGCGTATCCCGCCAGACATTTGCATAACGGCTTTTCGACATATAAATATAAAGCTGAACGGCGGAACTTGGCGTAACCAAATCGTGCCGCGAAAGCCCTGAACCGTCATATTGAATCACACTGTCAGACGGAATTCCCGCTTGCAGCAAAAAGTTTTGCACAACTTCCAGCCCGCGTTCCTCGCTTGATTTTTTCGCATCGGTTTTATCGCCGGCTTGTTCGCCGAGCGCGCGCAAAATTGTTTCGGTATAAGTATTTTGACTCGGCTTCATTGTTTTTGCGGCGATGAAGGCGAGCGGCGGCGATTCGAGTTTGGTAATTTCAATCGGCGCGACTGAAGAAACGGCGGCAAAAATTGTTTTGTCCTGCACGTTCAGTAACTTATTTTGTCCGGTAATAACCACGCCTTTTTGAATTAAACGCCCGCGCAACAGTTCGATGAAAAGCTGCGCCGGACGCGAAACGGCAATAAAGCCTTGAAAACCTTTATCGCCCCAAGGCATTGTGCCTGAAATTTCGACAATGTTCTGGTCGAGTTTTTTTAAGACTTGAACGTCGCGTTTTGCGCCCGGTGCGGATGTCGCGCAGCGATTGACGATTTTCACAACCGCATTTGCCGGAAGAATTGACGCGACGCACGGCGAATTAACCGAACCCGGTTTAATACTCAAATCAACCGCATTGTCATTTACGGGCAAAGCCGAAATTTCCGCGCCGTAATACCACTGCAAATCGTCCCATTCCCAGCCCGCCGGAATCGCGTTTCCCGTAAAATAACTTTCGTCTCCGACCAAATTTCCTTCGATTCTTTTCACGCCCGCCTGCACGATTTTCTGTGCTAATGCGTCTAAACCTTTGTAATAATCGCCGTCGTAAAAAGCGGTCGAAAAAGAAACGTCGCCGCGCCCGTAGACGGTTAAATCGCCGCGAATCGCGCCGTTTGCGTCTGGCAACGTGGGCGCATAAACACTTGTTACAAATCGAAAATCAGGTGAAAGCCGTTCGAGCGCGGCGGCGACTGTGTAGCTTTTCATATTCGAGGCGGGCATAAAGTATTTTTCGGCATTTTCTTCAAAAACAATTTTGCCCGTGTCGAGCGAAACAACTTTTACGCCTATTGTTCCGCGCCTGAATTCCGGACGCATTAAACTCAAGCGAATTTTCGACTGCAAACCTGTTAAAGTTTGAATCGGAACAGGTGTCGGCGTAGAAATCGGTGTCGGCGAAACCGTCGGATTTGCGGTCGGAGTTTGTTTCGGAGTCGGCGTAGGTTTTTCGAGGATTCTTTCGCGCCCCGTTTCCTGTGCTGCGACCAAGCCGAAATTAAAACTAAAACAGACTATTGCGAAAGTTAAAAAACCGGCGATTTTTATATTGTTAAATTTTCTTTTCATCAAGCTGATTTTACGCGAAGTTTTGTTTTCTTAAAAATAAATTGTTCATTATTAGAAAAAAAGGCTGCCGGAGTTTGATTTCCGACAGCCCGAATTTTTCGAGGAGATTAATACAAATAGATTATTTCGCCCCGACTAAAATGTCAATGTCGCTTTGCGCCACTTGCAAATCGAGCATTACTTCGCTGCCGCTCTGGGAAATTTTTGCGTTGTCAATCATTCGCGCATAAACCTTTTTATCCGCGCCTTTTGAGCCGCCGATAAACGCTTTGCCAATCATTTGCAAACCTTCCAAAGTGTCCTGCAAAGTTTTCGCCTGCGCCACTTCAAGCGTTTTTGCAATCAGCGAAATTGTCGCGTTTCCGCCGCCGACATCTACCGTGCCGGAAATTTGCCGAATCGCTTCAAGATTTTTTCCAATTTCATCATTATCCATATTTACAAACTGCGATAAACCATTCGGAAGTTTTAAGCCGAAACTCATAATCGAGTTTGGTTTTCGATTAACCAAATCCAAAACATCCGCCCCGACGCGCGTTTTCGCATCAAAAGTCTCACGCACACGAACTAGTGAGCCGATTGCTAAAGTATTATTGTCGTAGGCACTTACGGCGAGTTCGTCACTCAACCCTCTGAACATTTTGTCAATTACCTTTTCAAGCATCGAACTTTTCGGGTTAGCGGTTTTCGGTCTGGCTTGCGCGATTACTTGTTTCGCCGAAAAAATATAAGCGGTCTTTCCACTAAATTTTTCTTCGCGGTATTTGCCTTTTAAAGCAATTTTGGCAAATGCTAATAATGCACCCGCATTGAAAGTTCCGCGTGCAAGAATTACCGGCTCAAAAACTGTTTCTTTGTCAAAAAGCTTTTTGCTTGAGATACCGACGGCAATTTGCTCAAACTGCCTTAAATCCAAACCCGTATTATTTTTAACTTCATCGAGCTTGCCCAAAATTTTGCCGAGCATTTGCTGGTTTGAGGGCAAAACTTGTGGAAGCCCTTCGCTGAGAAGTCGCCGCATATTCAAAGTTACAACGCCGTCCGATGCCGGAAGAAGCGCGGCAAGCGGCGCGGTTTGCGCGACCGGTTTTTTCGTATCGGGAGCAGCAAAAACCATTCCGACACCGTTCAGCAAAAACGCGCAGGCGAGAAAAAAAGCGGACATTTTCTTTATCATTTTATAAAACCTCTTTCGATTATTTTACTTGGAGCAAACTGCTTCAAGTGTAAAGATGATTTATAATTGCTGAACGGTTGGCTGGAATTAAAATAAATCAGTTGGACACCGAAATCATAAATCTTCGTATGTCTTCAATAAACTTCCCGAATCCGCGTTTTCACGAATATACCGAATGGGTTTTGTTCGGAGACTATTATTACAATGCCCGCGATATTGTCGGTTTCGGCGGCGAATTATCGGTTGAGAATTTGCGAAATGCTTATCACAGAGGAATTTTCCCCTGGCACATTGAACATTTACCGCTTCCTTGGTTTTGCCCCGAACAGCGCGCCGTTCTGGAGTTTTCCGAGCTTCATATTCAGCGAACTTTGCGAAGGGAATGGCGAAAAGCAAATTTTACTTTTACGATTGATAAAAATTTTCGGCAAGTTATAGAAAATTGTTCAAAATCGAAACGCAACGGCGAAAGCGGAACTTGGATAACCGAAGATTTTATCGAGTCTTACTGCAAATTTCACCGGACGGGCGACGCGCACAGCGTCGAAGTTTGGGACTCTTCGGGAAATTTAGTCGGCGGACTTTACGGCGTTGACGCGGGCGGAGTTTTCTGCGGCGAAAGTATGTTTTTCGTGTTTCCGAACGCTTCAAAACTCGCGCTGCTTTTTTTAATCGAACATCTCAAAACGCGCGGCGCGGCATGGCTCGACACGCAAGTGATGACTCCGCATTTTGAAGCGTTCGGCGCGAAGGAAATCGTCCGCGAAGATTTTTTGAATAAACTCGAAGAAACGCAAAAACTCGGATTAAAATTATTTTAACTGTTGCTATGAAAGCAAAAATCATCTGTAAGATTTGAGGCAAAACAAAAAATGGAACATCAGGAACGCAAAAACATCCACGTTGGCTCGCGCGTCGCCATCGTCTTAAAACAAGACCAGCGCACCGGCAAACAAACCGTTGGAACGGTCAAAGATTTATTGACCAATTCAAACTTTCATCCGCACGGAATCAAGGTTCGTTTGACCGACGGGCAAGTCGGGCGCATACAGGAAATTTTAGCGGACGAGAAGTAAAGAAAGGGATGAAGGATGAAATTTTAGTATTTTAATTCATCCCTTTATCCTTTTAAATCTCTGTGGTCAAATCTCTGTGGTTTAAAGAATTATGAAAAACTTTCTAATCTACGGCGCGAACGGTTATACGGGCGAATTGATTGCGCGAGAAGCCGCAAGGCGCGGTTTGAAACCAATTCTGTCGGGGCGAAGTCAAAATAAAGTTGAGCCGTTGGCGAAGGAATTGAATTTAACTTACCGGACATTTTCGCTCGAAGATAAAAAATCGCTCGAATACGCGCTGAAGGAAGTTGATTTTGTTATTCACTGCGCCGGACCTTTTTCTCTAACTTCCAAACCGATGGTCGAAGCGTGTTTGCGGACAGGCAAACATTATCTTGATATTACGGGCGAAATTGCCGTTTTTGAAGCAATGGCGCAACGCAACGAACAAGCAAAAGAAGCCGGAATAATGATTATGCCGGGCGTTGGTTTTGACGTTGTGCCGTCGGATTGTCTGGCTGTGCATTTGAAAAATCGTCTTCCAGGCGCGATAAATTTAACTTTGGCTTTTTACGGTTTGGGTAAAATCTCGCACGGCACGCAGGCGACGATGACGTTGAATGTCGGGCAAGGCGGCGCGATTCGCAAAGACGGCGAAATCGTGCAAGTTCCCGCCGCTTGGAGAATACGCGAAATTGATTTTGGCGAATTTACTAAAACCGGCGTAACAATTCCCTGGGGCGATGTTTCGACGGCGTTTTATTCAACCGGAATTCCGAATATCGAAGTCTATGCGGTTTTGCCCGAAGAAAATCTGCGCTTGCTCCGGCTTAGTCGTTATATCGGCTGGCTGCTGGCGACAAAGCCCGTTCAGAATTACCTGCAAAAGCAAATTCCCGAAGGCGGACCGAACGAAGAAGAACGCGCCAAAGGCAAAACTTATCTGTGGGGTGAAGTGTCAGACGCGCAAGGAAACCGTGTCGAATCGCGGTTGATTTGTCCCGAAGGTTATACGACGACGGCTTTGACTGCGCTAAAAATTGCGGAAAAGATTTTAGCGGAAAATTTTCAAACCGGTTTTCAAACTCCGGCGAAATGTTACGGCGCGGATTTGGTGTTGGAGATTGAGAAAGTAAAAAGAGAAGATATTAACTAAAAATTTTACTTTTATGAAACATCTTTGTTTTATAATGTAGCTTCAAATAATAGAATAAGGTAATTAATTTTATGAATCGTCGTTCCTTTTTATCTAACGCGGCTTTTGCCGGAAGCGGTTTGGCTTTGTCTTTCAATGGCTTGGCAAAACGCGCCGAAGTTTTTGCCGAGACGAGAAATTTATCGAATCTGAAAGCGTTCGGCTTTGGCGAACTCGTGTCGACGGCGGCAAAAAACACGGGCGAAACTTTTTTGGCTTTGCCGAAAGGTTTCGAGTATAACGTTTTCGGCAAAGTCGGCGGCGTAATGTCCGACGGACAAAAAACGCCGCGGGCGCACGACGGAATGGCGACTTTTGAAGTTCGCAACGAGCTTCGTATCGTTCGCAATCATGAAATTACCAGCGGTCGCGTGCCGAAGGAAGGCTCGGCAATCGGCAAAGCGAACCATTACGACGAAACCGCAGGCGGCGGCACGACGACTTTGGTTATCAACCCGAAAACCCGCGCAATTGAAAAAGATTTTGTCAGTTTGAGCGGAACTTTAGTCAACTGCGCGGGCGGCAAAACGCCTTGGGGAAGCTGGATTTCCTGCGAGGAAATTACGCTCGGACAGACAGTCATCACAACCCAAAATGGAAAAAAAGAAGGCGGATTTTTGAAGCCGCACGGCTATTGTTTTGAAGTTTCCGCGTCGGCAAACAATAATCTTCCGCCTGTTCCGCTCAAAGCGATGGGACGCTTTATTCACGAAGCGATTGCGGTTGATAAAAAGTCCGGCACAGTTTATTTGACTGAAGATAATAACAGCGCGGGCTTTTATCGTTTTCTTCCAAAACGCAACAAACGGCTCGCCGAAGGCGGCATTTTGCAGATGCTCGTCATCAAAGACCTACCGAATTTCGACACCAGAAAAGGACAAAAATCCGGCGCGACTTTTACGGCAGCGTGGACGACGATTGATAATCCCGACCCAATTGAAGCGGATATTGACAGTTTAGCGGTTTACAAACAAGGACAAACGAAAGGCGCGGCGACTTTTGCGCGGCTCGAAGGTTGTTACGCGGACAACAAAGGCGGAATTTATTTTGTTTCAACCGACGGCGGCGACGCGCGCGGCGGACAAATCTGGAAATATGAGCCGCGCGGCAAAACGGAAGGACGACTCACTTTGCTGTTTGAATCGCCGAGCCGCGAGATTTTGGATATGCCCGACAACATCTGCTTGCAGCCGAACAGCGATTTGCTTTTTATCTGCGAAGACAGCGATTACGTCGGACAAGGCGCAACGCCCGAAAATTTTATGCGAATCCTCACGCCCAACGGACGCATTGCCGATTTTGCCAGAAACATCACGCCGAATTTTACCAAGAGCGAATTCGCCGGTTCTACCTTTTCAAAAGACGGCAAAACTTTATTCGTCAATCTGCAAACAGTCGGCGCGACTTTTGCGATTTGGGGCGATTGGGATAAATTTAGAGCGTAAAATCGCGTTCAAAATAAGAAGATTTAATAAAGCGTAAAACTATATTGAACCATTTTAACCTGTGAAATCGGTTTTCCGTTTTCTTTAGCAGGCTCAAACTTAATTTGTCTTGCCGCTCTAACAGCATTTTCGGTCAAACCGTACCGCAAACCTTTGACGACAAGAATCTGCGTAATTCGTCCTGAACTGGAAAAAAGAATTAGCAAACTGACTGTTCCGCTTACCTGATTACTACGCGCATTATCTGTGTATGAGGCTGGTGTTTTGGATAAAATTACCAAGGGAGTAATGTTTGGGTCAGGCGGTATTGGAATGGAAGACGCACTAAAATCAATATCTTTTCTTTTACTATAATAATCGAAAAAAGCGTCGATGGTTTCCAATCTTTCCTGCTGAATTCCCGCATTTGGATTGTTTCGACAATTCTTCAGACACATTTCCAAAATACTTTTCGCTTGCTCAAGCGAATCAAGTCTGTCAATCGGTTTTGAACCGCTTTGGATAAGTTTTCCAAAATTTGAAAGTAGCGCGTCCGATTTCAGAATATACGCCAACGAATAATCAGGATTGATGCTGATTGTTTTATCAGCGTCACTAATTGCATCATCGTATTTCGCTTCCAAAATACTTGCCGAACCGCGAATAAAATAAGCATCCGCAATTTGTGAATCAAGAGCAATCGCTTTTGTACTTATATCTTGCGCCTTGTCCAATTTGTTCCCAAGAAAATAACCGTAAGCCAAATTTGTTTGATAAGTCGCGTTTAGCGGATTGAAATCAACGGCTTTTTCAAGAGCTTTAATTGCTTTTTTTGCATCATTATCCTTTAGATAAGCAAGCCCTAAATAGTTCCAAACTTCGGCATCAGTTTTGGTTTCCTTTTGTTTGCTCGCTTTTTGCAGAATCGCAACAGCTTCTTTATTTTTGCCTTGCTTGTAAAGTTCAATGCCTTGTTCGCGCTCGGTTTGGGCTAAGGCATAACTGACAAATGACAGATACAAAGTGAGAAATAAAAAAGATTTATTGAGTGTAAGTTTCATAAGATTTCTCTGAATAACAGACGAATGAGATTTTAACCGCTAAATTTTTTTAAAACAAGAAAAAAGCGAAAGCCGTTAAACTTTCGCCTTTTATTCATCCTTTATCCCTCATATTTCATTGCTTCTCACATGCTTGCACGTGGCATTTCTTGCCCGAATCGCAAAAGCATGGCTCGTTCGGTTTGCCTTTAGGCTGGTCGCGGACGAACGGCGTTGATTTGCGGACATTTTCACCCGCTATGTTCGCCGTTGACATCGCGCCTGTGAAAACCATTTCTGTCGCTTGCCGTCGCGCCCGTTATCGTTCTAATCTTTTGAGGCTTGATTTACCGCCAAAACAAACGGTGAAAGAATTATGTTGTATCTATGATAAACAAGATTTATAAGAATCGTGGGGTAAAGATTTTTTTGTTTTTGCTGTTCGCGTGTTTGCTATACACATCAGCGAGCGCGCGGGAACATTCTGCAGCCTCTTTTTTTACTTACGCGGAATTGACAACGCTTTACGAGCAGGAAGCGCTTCCGCAACCGATTGAAGCCAAGCTCAATCAATTGCTGACGATTCCGTTCGTGGACAATTCGCACGCGAGCGCAATGCCTCTGCGCTTTTCGCAATCAACCCGGTTCGGCGAATTTCTGCGTGTTGCGCATTGGAACATCGAGTGCGGGATGGAATACGACGCAATTGAAGCGGTGTTCGGTAGTGAAGAACAATTTGCGGCGATGTTAAACGAAGATGAATTTCCGCTCGGTAGCGACGAACGACAAAGAGTATTGGAACAAGCCGCAATGCTGCGCGCGGCGGACGTGATTGTCTTAAACGAAGTTGATTTAGGAATGAAGCGCACGAAATATCGCAATATCACCGCTGATTTAGCCGCCCGGTTGAAAATGAATTACGCTTTCGGCGTGCAGTTCGTCGAACTTAGCCCTGTCCATCTCAGTCAGGAATTAGAAAGCGCAAGTGCGGAAGAAAAAGAATTTTCTGAAGTTATTAAAGTTGACCCGTCGCGTTATAAAGGTTTGCACGGAGTTGCTATCTTAAGCCGCTTTCCGCTCGAAAATGTGCGGCTCGTTCCCTTTAAAAATCAACCTTACGATTGGTATAAAAGCGAGAAGAACGGCGCAAGTATGTTGGAAAAAGGAAGACGAAAAATCGCCGATAAAATCTTTCTGGAAAAAACTCTGCGCGAAGTCCGGCGCGGTGGGCGTACTACTCTGCTCGCCGACATCAGCGACGCGCGTTTTCCGAACGGGCGCGTAACAATCGCCGCAACGCATCTTGAAAACCGTACTAAATCAATAAATCGCGTCAAACAGCTTAAGGAATTGCTCGATACGGTCAAAGATATTCGACATCCGGTTGTCCTGGCAGGCGATATGAATACTTCAAGCTCAGATTTCACGCCGACTTCCATTCGCCGTGAATTCGTCAAGCGTTACGGCAATCCGCAATACTGGATTAGAAAAGGCATTGGCTACACGCTCGGCTTTGGCTTGATTGAAGATACCATTTTAGACGGGTTGACCTTTTGGCACACACAATCCGACCCGACCGTGCGCCACATTCCGTTTATAATGCCGAACTCCGAAAGAAAGTTTTTCTCGACGCTTGAAGATTTCCGCTTCTCGGACGGCGGCGCATTCGATTTTCGCGGCGGTGACAGGCGTTCCTATCGAAACAAAAACAAAACACTCGCCAACTCAAACGAACGCGGCGGCAAAGGCTTCGTCAATACCTATCAGGTTACGCGCCCGATAAAATTCGTCGGCAAATACAAACTCGATTGGATTTTCGTCAAACCCGCCGATTTGAAAAAACCGACGGACCGGAAAAGCTCTTACCGCTTTGCCCCACACTTCGGACGCACATTCGCCGAAGTCAACGAAACCGTCAAAGACCGCATCTCTGACCACCGCCCGATGATTGTTGATTTGCCGCTTGACGAACCCTCAATCAGTGAAAGAAATAATCGGAAATAAATTTGAAAAAGGCGAAAGTTTTTAGCCTTTCGCCTTTTTATTTATCAAATTCCCGCGCCGTGACATTTTTTATACTTCTTACCCGAACCGCAATAACAAGGTTCGTTCGGTTTTACTTTCGGCTGGTCGCGGACGAACGGCGTTGATTTGCGAATGTCTTCGCCGGCGACATTTGCCGTTGACATCGCGCCGGTGAAAGCCATTCCCGCCGCTTGCCTGCGGGCGCGTTGGCGTTCGAGGCGTTCGATACGTTCGATTTCTTCCTGTTCGTCTTTGACGACGACTTCGAGGTTGAACAACGCCCGCGCCGTGTGCGTGTCGATGCGGTCGAGCATATCCTGAAACATCTCGAAGCTCTGCTTTTTGTATTCGACGAGCGGGTCTTTTTGTCCGTAGCCGACTAAGCCGATGCCTTGTTTGAGATGGTCAATCGAAAGCAGATGGTCTTTCCATTGCGTATCAATAATGTTGAGCATTATGTAACGCTCGTATGCCCGCAACTGCTCGTTGCCGATGACTTTTTCCTTTTCTTCGTAGTTTGCAATCGCCTTTTTCCAAATCGCGTCTTCGATTTCCTGCGCGGTCATTTTATTAAAATCAACCGCCGCGTCGAGTGCCGGGTCAACCGCGTAGATGCTGTGAATTTCAGCCGCGTAAGTTTCAACGTCCCAATTGTCGGGCGTAACCTGCGGATTTAAGTATTGGTGCGTCAAATCCCCCAACAAATCACGCGCCACACCGTTTTCGCCGATGAGATATTCGCGGTGTTCGCTTTCCATCATCAATTGGCGGCGCAGACCGTAAATCGTCGCCCGCTGTTTGTTCATCACGTCGTCGTATTTCAAAACGTGCTTGCGCGTTTCAAAGTTTCTGGCTTCGACGGCTTTTTGCGCGCGTTCGATTTGCTTGGAAACAGTTTTCGATTCAATCGCCACGCCTTCTTCCATTCCGAGCCATTCCATCATCGAGCGCACTTTGTCGCCAGCGAAAATCCGCATCAAATCGTCTTCCAGAGACAAAGCAAAGCGCGTTGCGCCCGGGTCGCCTTGTCGTCCGGCGCGTCCGCGAAGCTGGTTGTCAATGCGCCGCGATTCGTGGCGTTCGGTGGCGAGAATTTCCAAACCGCCAGCCGCGATAACTTCCTTACCTTCTTCGGCAACAATGCGTTTTGCTTTAGCAAGTTCTTCTTCAAACTGTTCGGGCGTGGCTTCATCCGGGTTGATTTCTCTTTTCTTGAGAAAATCGTTAGCGAGAAATTCGGGGTTTCCGCCCAGGATAATGTCAGTTCCGCGTCCAGCCATATTTGTCGCAATCGTGACCGCGCCTTTGCGTCCGGCTTGCGCAACGATTTCGGCTTCGCGCTCGTGATATTTCGCGTTCAGGACGTTGTGCGGAATGCCGATTTTTTTTAAGCGTTCGGCAACGAGTTCGGAATTTTCAACCGAAACCGTACCGACTAAAACCGGCTGACCTTTGGCGTGCAGTTCTTTGATTTCATCAGTTACAGCATTCCATTTTTCAGGCAACGTGCGATAAATCACATCGGAATGGTCTTTGCGAACCATCGGGCGATTGGTCGGGACGACAATCACGTCCAAGCCGTAAGTCGTGCCGAATTCTTCGGCTTCGGTTTCCGCCGTTCCGGTCATTCCCGAAAGTTTTTCATACATTCGGAAATAATTTTGCAAAGTAATCGTGGCAAGCGTTTGATTTTCCCTTTCGATTTTCACGCCTTCTTTGGCTTCGACGGCTTGGTGCAAACCGTCAGACCAACGCCGCCCCTGCATAAGTCGTCCGGTGAAATCGTCAACAATGATAACTTCGCCTTCCTGCACGACGTAATGATGGTCTTTTTTATACAATGTGTGCGCTTTTAAGGCTTGCTCGACACAGTGCAAAAGCTCCATATTCGCCGGGTCGTAAAGATTGGAAACGCCGAGAAGTTTTTCGGCTTTTTCCACGCCTTTTTCCGTCAGCACGGACGAATGATTTTTCTCGTCGAGCAGATAATCGCCCGTCGTTACTTTCGTTTCTTCGTCCTTATGCCCGCGCTCGAATTGCGGAATGATTTGATTTGCCGTGTAGTATTTGTCGGTTGCTTCGTCGCTTGCGCCGGAAATAATCAGCGGCGTTCTCGCTTCGTCAATCAAAATCGAATCAACTTCGTCAATAATCGCGTAATAATGGTCGCGCTGAACAAGCGTTTCCGGGTCGAACTTCATATTATCCCTGAGATAATCAAAGCCGAATTCGTTGTTCGTGCCGTAAGTTATATCGCACGCATACGCTTCTTTGCGCTCGTAATCGTCCATATCGTTTTGGATACAGCCGACGGTCAAGCCCAAAAATTCGTGTATTTTGCCCATCCATTCCGCGTCGCGCAGAGCCAGATAATCGTTGACCGTAACGATATGAATGCCGCGCCCCGTAAGAGCATTTAAATATGCGGGCAAAGTCGAAACCAGCGTTTTACCTTCGCCCGTCCGCATCTCCGCGACTTTACCTTGATGCAGAATCAGTCCGCCGATAAGCTGCACGTCGAAGTGGCGCATTCCCGTTACTCGAACGGACGATTCGCGCACAGTCGCAAACGCTTCGGGCATAATTTCGTTCAAAACTTCCTGCTCTTTTTTGCGGCGTTCCGCTTTGTCTTCAATGCCGTCGAGCGCATTTTGAATCTGCTCTTTAAATTTAACGGTTCGCGCCTTTAACTCGTCGTCCGAAAGTTTCTTTAAGTTCTCTTCCAAAACATTCACCTGACCGACAATCGGACTGATTTTCTTTAAATAACGGTCGGTGTTGCTGCCTAAAATCTTGTTGAAAAATTTATCTACTAAAGCCATTTTTTTATCCTCAATATATGCGACTCTTTTCTGTCGCCGAAAAACAATAGCAAAGCCGCTGACTTTGCAATCAGCAACTTTTTATAAAAACAGATTTTGCGGTAAAAGGAAAACGGAAGGCTTGTTTTGAAGCGTAAAAGGTTATTTACTTTCCGCCTTCGCGTTTTTTTAGAAGCTCGTCTAAAGAGCCGCGCGGAAGGCGTGTAACGATGAAAACTTGATTGTTTTCGGAAGTTACTTTGGTGTTTTCGTAAATTATCTTTTCTTTTGAGGAAATAGGAATAGATGCAAACTTTTTGAAATAAGCCATTATTTCATTAAAGAATGTTTGAGTTTCTTGGCTGTTTTTATTTTCAACCGTTGTCTTTAACGAAAAGACTGAATTCTCTGTGGAGAAATCAAAGCTCACGCCTTGTGAATAAAAATCTCCAAACCCATCTGCAACTCGCCGCTTTGAAATTTCACGTCCCAATCGGACAGCAAAATCGTCGGACGCATTAAAAGGCTCATTCCCAAAAGAACCTGTTCCCAGATACGATGGGGAATTATCGCTCTCGCAAAACACGAGACCTTCAATCTCATAATGATTTTTCGCGTTCCAATCAAAACTTTGCTGTTTAGAAAGTGAATTCAATTCGTTAATGAGTTGAATTATTTGCGGAATGAATAAGTTTTTATCATTAAGTGGCTTTTCCAGTTCGTCTTTATTTTCCTTAGCAAACTTGATTTCGTATTGTTCACGAGTCAAAGCCGCCTGCGCCAAAATTGGCGGCGCACCGACCAGCACTAAGCCGAGATAGACCGAGAGCGTCGTGAGGAAAACTATTGAATTGTGCTTATTTTTATTGCTCACTTACTTGTTTTCAAATTCGCGTTATTAGTTTGCGCCGTCGAGTTCGGCTGATTACTTTTCTCGGCTCGTTTTTTCGCTTCCTTTTCCAGATTGCGATTTATCATCTCGTGCGCGTCCTTTTTCGGCATCGCAAAATTTAAGATAAATTGTTTGTCTTTGCTCGACGTTTTCGCGCTGTTGAGCAAAACTTTCTCATCATCGCCGAGTTTCTTCATTCCGGTGCTATCCAGCAAAAAAGCACTTTTGAGCAAACCGTTAAAGCCGCTCGTCAGCGTATTTGCTCTTTCCGGCGATTTCTGGTCTGAAGCAATAATCGCGTAAATTTGCTTGTCGTCCTGGATAAGCGTGAAATTGATTTTTTCAACATCGAGATTTCGCAAATAACCGAGCAATCCGCTGTTGCCGATAGCTTCAATCGCGTCTTTGGCAACATCTATCATTTCTTCGTCGCCCGCGCTTTTTACATATCTCGACTTTTCTCTGACAAATTTTCCGTCTTTGCTGATTACACCATCCATTACAACCATAAACGGTTTGGTTAAATCAATTTTCTTTTTGTTATCAGCAGCAGTTTTTTCCAAAACCGCGTCGGCAAAGTCTTCGAGCGGTTTTTTGTTGATTTCAACCGCCGCTACAGCATCGCTTCCGACGGGCGGCTGATTCGCGTCGGGTTGTTTTTCTTCTGATTTGTCTTTCGTTTTATCTTTTGAATCCTTCGCTTTTCCCGCTAATTCGTCATCTGACGGAAGCATTTTCGGCGAACCGTTTTTTATCTTCGGCATTTTCGGCATGTAATTGCGAATTTTGCCGCCTTTATACGGCGGAGTTTTTGCAATCGGGTTTGCACCGCCGAAGGAATAAGGCGAATCGGGAATCGTTCCTTTAACGGCATTGTCGTTTGGTGTCGGCACGACTTGCGGCGTATTCATCAAATCCGTGCCGCTGGAAACAGTCGGGTTTGTCGGAAAGCCAGACATATCAGTCGGCATTGTCGGAAAGTCCGGATTTTGCATCGCCGCGAATTCATTTGGATTAGCGAGCGCGAAATAACCTTCCGGGTATTTCAGCGGCGGTGTGTCGCTGCTGACATCAATATATGTAATGTCAGCATCTTCGAGTTCATTTTTTACATACTCCTTGCTGACATATTCGTCGTCAGTTCCAAGCAGCGTGCTTCCGATATAAACCGTATCGATAACTTCGCAAATGCGGCTGACAAACGGGCTGTCGCAGCCTTTTTTGGTCAAATTGGTTTGTCCGGCGACAAATACAAATAATAAATTTACCAGCACCGACGCGCCGAGAATTTTGTAAATGCGCGGCGAAAGTTCCCAACTTTTTATTTCGTAACTTTCAAAAAGTTCCTTGTTTTGTTCGTGCATACTTCTTTTATAAAACTCGTATAATAAATTTTTTAATAATGCTTGTCGAAAAATATAGATGCGAAACGGCAATAAACCGTTGCGAATCATTTGCCACTTTAACACTTTCGGCGGTCAATTGAAAGATTAGACTTTACGGCGCGAAACCTTTAACATTGCCTTACAGTGGCACGAAATCATAAAGATAAAAAACGTCAAAAATCAAAAAATGTCCGCTCCGACGTTGTTCACCGGAAGGAACGAAGATTTAAACGCGAACTTGCACCGGAAAGTTCCGCCAATTTTGATTCGGCAAAATCAGCATTAGCGCAGCCGAAATCTGTCGAGCGACTTCTGCACGGCATCGGAACGCCCGAACCGCAACCGCTCGTGCCGGATGATTTTCAAATCGAAGCTCTCGAAGCGATTGAAACACAGGACGTTCTTGTAACCGCGCCGACGGGGAGCGGCAAAACCTGGATTGCGCGTGAAGAAATCAGAAGATTGCTCGCCGACGGAAGGCGCGCCTGGTATACAACGCCGCTTAAGGCTTTAACAAACTCGAAATACACGGAATTTTCCCAGGAATTCGGCGCGGAAAACGTCGGAATTTTAACCGGTGACAGAAAAGTTAATCACGATGCGCCTTTAATTGTCGGCACAACCGAGATTTACCGCAATCAGCTTTTCGACGCTCTGCGAAGCGGCGAGCAAGTCAACACGGATTTTGTCATTTTGGACGAAGCGCATTATCTGGCGGACGAAGAACGCGGTCACGTCTGGGAAGAAGCGATAATTTTGTCGCCGCCGCGCATTCGGCTTCTGCTGCTTTCGGCGACGATTGGAAATGCCGACGAGTTTGCCGCCTGGATTGGAGAAGTGCGCGGCACAAATGTTCGCGTCATCAATCGCGCCGGAGCTCGTCCCGTCGAACTCCGCGCCGCGTTTCTCGCGCCGAATATGCAGCTTTTTCCGCTGTTCGACGAAAGCGGCGCGAAGATGAATCGCCAAATCGAACAATTCGCGCAGGAAGAAAATCGGTTTGAGCGTCGAAGACGTTATTAAATCAAATTAGCCACGAATAACACGAATAACACGAATTATTTTTTATTTTTTTCATTCGTGTTATTCGTGTTATTCGTGGCTAGAAAATTCCTGCTTTTCTATGATTTTGTGTTGAAATGAATTTATGAGATTCAAATTACCCGAAATTCCGCCGCCGAAACTTATTAAGGCACTTCGCGCCTACAATCTTCTACCCGCGATTGTTTTTCTTCCGACGCGCCGCAAATGCGACGAAGCCGCGACGGAAGTTGCCGCCGACAAATCGCAAAAGACGGACGCGGAAAAACAGCAAAGGCGTTTTGAAATTTATCAGGAATTTCTCGCGCAATTTCCCGAAATAAAAACGCACAAACACCGCAAAATTCTGCTGCAAGGCGGAATTGCCGCGCATCACGCCGGACATATTCCGGCTTGGAAACTTCTGATTGAAAAAATGATGTCGCAAGGTTTGCTGAATGCGATTTTTGCGACTTCGACGGTTGCCGCCGGTGTTGATTTTCCAGCCAGAACAGTGGTTATTTCAAACGCGGACACGCGCGGTAACGACGGTTGGCGACCTTTGCAGGCGAGCGAATTGCAGCAAATGACCGGACGCGCCGGACGGCGCGGCAAAGATAACGTCGGTTTCGCCGTGCTTGCGCCGAGCAATTTTCAGAATCCGCCGCGCATCGCGCAACTTTTGAAATCTCCGCCAGACGCTTTGCAAAGTCAGTTTCGTGCAACTTATACGAGTCTTTTAAACTTGCTCGACGCTTTCGGCGAATTCAAACAAGTGCGCGACATCGCCGAAAAAAGTTTCGCGTTTCGGGAAACAGCGCGAACCGTTTCCAAATTAGAAAAACAAATCGAAAATCGCGTGCGAAAACTACGCGAAAAGATTGAAAAAAGCGAATTCGATTTTACGATTGAAGACATTCGCGGCTTTGAACGGCTGACGAATGCGCGCCTGCGCCTTCAGGAAAAATCGTCGCACACTCGCGGTGACACGCGGCGAAAATGGCTCGAAGAAAACGTCGAAGCGGGCAAGATTGTTACCAAAAGCCGGAACAGCAAACGCTTCTTTTTGGTATTGAGCGTCTTCGGTGAAAAAGTCGTTACGATGCGCGAGGACGGACAAGGCGCGACGCTTTCATTGCCGCACATCGGGCGCGTTTATGCAAAAAAATATGCGGTCAAGGAAGAATCGCTGGACGAAGCGTTTGAAGACATTCATGCGGGCAAAAATCCGCCGCTCGATGAGCCGAAAGTTTCATTTGATAAAAACGGTGCGGACGAAGCGGTTGAAGTTATCAGTTCGCTGATTGAAAAGTTTTTGCCCGAAAATTCGAGCGAAGACAAGAAACGAAGCGCGACTGCTTTTTTGTGGGAATGCTGGGACGATGCCGAATTTCTGGAAAAAACCGGGCGCGATATTGACTTTTTGAAAAGCGAAATCTGGCTGCCGTTTGAGCATCGCGCCAAAGTTCTGCATCATTTCGGTTATCTGGATTTCTCCAAACAAAAAGTTACCACGCGCGGAAAATGGCTGGCGGATTTGCGCGTTGACCGACCGCTTCTGGTCGGCGAAGCGTTGCGGCACGGACTTTTTGAAAAACTCGAAACCAAACAGGTTGCAGGTTTGATGGCGGCACTCGCGGCTGATTCGGACAGAAATTACGGCGAGCTTTATCTGTCGGATGAAATTTTGGACACTCTCACCAAATTTAAAGATATTATCCTTGAGGTTTCAAACGTCGAGTGGAAAAACGGCATCGAGCCTGCGCCGGATATGAATTTTTCCGCCGCCGCAGCCGCCGAACGCTGGGCTGACGGAATGAGTTGGAGCGATTTGGTTTTTCAGACCAAAGCCGAAGAAGGCGATTTGGTCAGACTTTTATCGCGCACCGGCGAAGCGTTGATGCAAGTCGCGCATTTGAAGGATTCAAACGCGGAAGCCGCCGCGATTGCGCGACAAACAGCGGAAATTATTCTGCGCGAGCCGATTCGGTAACTGATTTTTAACAACTAATTACTGACAACCGACAACTAATTTTGTTATTATTTTTGGGGTTGATATTTTATGGAAGTTTTACTGGCAGACGAATACGGATTTTGTTTCGGCGTCGAACGCGCCGTCGAGATGGTTGAAGAAGCAATTGAAGAAGGCGACACGGTTCGCGCTTTGGGTCCGCTGATTCACAACGACCAGGAAATGTCGCGGCTGGCGACGCAGGGCGTGCGAACAATTAGCGAGCCGGTGCAGATTAAGCGCGGCGAAACCGCCGTCATTCGCGCTCACGGCGTAACGCCGCAAGTCGAACAGGAATTAAGGGGAAAAGCGTCGAAAGTAGTTGATGCGACTTGTCCGTTTGTCACGAAAGTGCAGAAACTCGCTTCACGCGCCGCCGCGCAAAATCGTCACGTCGTCGTCGTCGGAAATCCTGAACACCCGGAAATGATTGGCGTTTTCGGTTACGCGCCGGAACATTCCTTTGTCGTTAATAATGCCGAAGAAGTCGCCGCTTTGCCGCGTCTTAAAAATCCTCTGGTCGTTTCGCAAACAACTATCAAATTGCAAAATTTTCTCGATGTCGCGGAAGCCGTCAAAGGTAAAACCGATGACGAAGTTCAAGTCGTCAACACGATTTGTTCGGCGACGCGCGACCGGCAAGACGCGGCACGCGCTCTTGCCGGCGAGGTTGATGCGTTTTACGTTATTGGCGGGCGGCATTCATCCAACAGCCGCAAACTGCTCGCCGTCTGCAAAGAGCAATGCGAAAAAAGTTTTCTGATTGAAACCGAAGATGAGATAAACGCGAACGATTTGCGCGGAGTTGAAAGAGTCGGCGTTACGGCTGGTGCTTCGACACCAAAATGGTTGATTGAAAAAATTATTATACGGCTCGAGAAAATCGGTGCGGCAATGGAAAATGAAATGTCCTTAGCTTAAATTTTTACCGAGTTTTAAAAAGAAAAAGCCGGGTAATCTCAAATGAAATTACCCGGCTCGATTTATTTTAAATGGTAATTAGTAGTTGACATTAGAGGCTTCGGCAAACTTTGGCATCGAAATTGATTGATTCAGATAAATTCCGAACTCCGTTCCCGACCTGACTTCGGCTTCTTCACCTTTAGTAAATCTTTCACCCGCGAGTCCGCCGAGTCCGCCCAAAATTCCGCCGATTAACGCGCCTTTTCCGCCACCGATTGCACCGCCGAGTATTGCGCCACCCGCCGCGCCGCCGCCGATAAAGATGAGTTTGTCATTTTTTCGGTCGTCGCCCGAAGCCGTGCCTTCCGCATCACTCTTCGCCTGTTTAGTACTCAAATTGGTCAACGAGCCGTTAATTGCGCGGCGTGTTCCGTTTGGTAATCTTACCTCGACAAAACTTGCGTCAATCGAGCCCGGGTCGCCGCCTTTTTTCGCCTGTCTGACCGAATCAACCCGCCCGGTGACGGTGCTTCCGACCGGAATGACGATAACGCCCGTGTCCGAATAAACCGGCTCGGTAATGGTCGCCGTAAATCGGTCATTAACACGCGCCGTTCTTGAACTGATGGTTTCATTCATCCGAACACGTAGAGTTTGTCCTCTTTGAACCATATATAGCCTAATAGCTGGTCGCCTTACGGCGGTTGTTCTTTTAACGGTTGTTTTACGAATAACCGGCTTGCGTTTGACAGTGCGTCTCTGCGCCAAAACGTCCGTTGCGCTAAAGGCAAAAAATATCGCCAAAATTGCCGTCAAAACTTTGAAATTAAATAATGTTTTCATATCTCACCTCTTCCTTTTTGTTTATCAAACCAAGCCCGAAAACGCTTGGCAAAAGTCCGTGTTAAGACGCTGTGCAGGTTTTAACCGTTGCCAGAAAAACTTCTGTCTGCGGCTGGCAAAATATGGTTTGGTTTTGGCTTTGTTTATTCTTTGAAACACGCAGGTCAAAACCTTGCAATTTCATTGCAAGAATTTATTATGCTTTCTTTTCTTTATCGGAAAAAAACAATCAAGCGAATTTTATTCGCGTTCCTTTTTCAAACCTCTGCACTTCCAGTGCAGAGTCGTTTAGTTATATTACTCTGATGGGCGTTTATCTTCTTACGAAACTTCCCGCCTTCGATATTTTATCTGAAACGCTTGTCAACGATTTAGCTGACTGGTAGCATTCCACTCTCGCATTTCTTTGTTAATTTCCGCAAATAAATTTTATTTAAGAAGACAGTTTCTTGTTTCAAATCAGATGAAACAGAAAACTGTTTTTTTTCGTATTCCCATACGCAACTCACTGTGAAAAGTTTTGCATCATACAGTTTCCAAAATTTATATCTAGGAAGTAAGAAAATTTATATCTAGGAAGTAAGAAATTATGTCAAACAAATCAGTCTATCAATTATCAGCCAGACAAATTCTGTTTCTTGCGTTAGCGTCAGCATTTATCGCCGTCGGCACGGTTATCGCTTTCAGCAATTTCGGAGATGTTTGGCAAGCGCGAAATCTCGCCAACGTCGCTTTGGCGGAATACGCTCCAACGGCAATCAGCGAGCCGTCAACCGTAACGGATGAACAAAACAGTATCGAAGTTTATAAAACGCTTGCGCCCGGCGTGGCATTTATCAAGACGAGCGCGCGGGTGGCAAATTATTACGGTGAAGAGTTCGAGCGCGAAAGCGGCAACGGTTCAGGTTCGGTGATTGACAATCAAGGTCATATCTTAACGAATTATCACGTTGTCGAAGGCGCGTCAGCATTGTCGGTAAGTTTCGGCGGCGATAAGGTGTATCCGGCAAAGGTGATTGGGCGCGACCCGGACACGGATTTAGCCGTTATAAAAATTGAGCCTCCGCGCGAAGGTTTGACGGTTATTTCCCTTGGCGATTCAGACCGGCTTAATGTCGGACAAAAAGTTTTAGCGATTGGTAATCCGTTCGGGCTTGACAGAACTTTGACGACCGGCGTAATTTCCGGTCTGCAACGTCCGATTCGCGGACGCAACGACCGACCGATTGAAGGGGCGATTCAAACCGATGCTTCGATTAATCCGGGAAATTCAGGCGGACCGCTGCTGGACAAATACGGCAAAATGATTGGCATCAACGCCCAAATTTACTCGCGCACCGGTACTTCCAACGGAGTCGGCTTTGCCATTCCGGTCAACATCGCCAAGCGCGTCGTACCGCAGCTTATCCAATTCGGCGAAGTTCGACGACCGAAACTCGGCGCAAGTCTTTTGAGTGTCGAGCAGTTAAGCGGACAAGTAAAACTTCCTGTTACGAGCGGATTGTTGGTGCGTAGTGCTTTAGCAGGCGGAGCGGCGGCAAATTCAGGAATTCGCGGACTTTCGCAGGACACAGTCGGCGAAGTCGTTTTGGGCGATATTATTACTGCGGTTGACGGCGAGAAAATGAAAGAATTAGACGACCTTTACCGCTATCTCGACAAAAAGCAAATCGGCGACACGGTTCAGGCTGAGGTTTTCCGCGATGGCAGAACTTTGACGATTCCGGTTAAACTTACTTCTTTGCCGCAGCAATTGCCGGACCGACAGACACGCAGGTATTAGAAATTTTAGACGTATAAATTTTCACGATTTGTGAATTTAACGAACGGGACAAGCCTTGAGACGATAAACTTTCTCTCGCTTGTCCCCTTTTTATTATTTGTGTAATTCGTGTTTAATTGTTTTATGGAAAAACTCGAATTAAACGATTTTTACAACGACGGTTTCGGCTGGATTTGTAAATACTGTGAGCGCGAATTTACTCCTCAAAATGAGTCATCAAATAAAAAGGCTTCACGCCTGATGACAGAAGGTGAAGCCGAAAGCAAAAACCCAAAACTTTCAAGTCCGGCACTCGCAAAATGGGCGGATGCGGCACAGCGAAGTTTAATTTGCCCGCGTTGCGGCATTAGCGAATTAGTCGATAAACTTTGAACGATGAATTAAAGAAATTTTCCTACATTCATCATTCATCATTCCTAATTCATCATTCAAACGATTTTCTCCTTCCATTTTCCGCGTTTGAAGAGAATCGCCGAAACAATCGCCAGCAGCGAAAACGCAATTGTTATCGCCCAGAAAACGCCGTCCGCACCGAAGCCGAAGCGATATGCCAGCGTATAAGCGAGCGGAATTTCAAACAGCCAGAAAATAAAAAGATTCAAATAAGTCGGTGTCCAAGTGTCGCCCGCGCCGTTGAACGAAGATTCTAAAACCATTCCGAAAGCGTAAAACACGAAACCGTAAGCAACGATGTGCAGACAATTCGTGCCGTAAGCCAAAACCTGCGCTTCTTCGGTGAAAAATCCGACAATCCGGTGTGAAAAAATCAGAAAAATCAAACTGACCGAACCGAGAACAGCCGCATTGATAAACGCCGCTTTCCAGACGGATTTTTCAGCGCGTTCAGGCTTGCCCGCGCCCAAATTTTGCCCGACGAGCGTTGCCGCCGCGTTGCTCAAACCGACCGCCGGAAGAAGCGCGAACATAATTACGCGCAAACCGATGACATAACCGGCAATCGCTTCGCTGCCGAAACCGGCGACGACGCGCACGAGCGCGCTCCAGCTCGCCGTCGCAATCGTAAATTGCAAAACGGCGGGCGCGGCGATTTTAACAAGACTCGAAAAAATTTCCGAATCGAATTTCCAATGCTCTTTATGAATCGTAATCCGTCCGCTTTTGCGAAACATATACCACGCCGCAAATAAAACGCCGACACCGCGTCCGATTGTCGTTCCGACCGCCGCGCCCGTAACACCGAGTTTCGGAAAAATCCAATTGTCTAAAATTGCCTGCGGCGCATTGACACCGAAAAAAGCGAAAACCTCCGAGCCTAAAATAAAACACGGCGCGAGAATGATATTTAAAAGATTCGCCAGAAACAACACGCGCATCGCAATTGCCGCATCGCCCGCGCCGCGAAAAATCGCGTTAAGCAAAAACAGAAAAACAATCACTGCGTTTCCGCCGAGCATTATGCGCGTGAATGTCGTGCCTTCGACAATGACTTGCGGCTCTGCGCCCAACAGCGATAAAAATGTCGGCGCAAAAATTATCCCGATTGCGCTCATCACAAGCGAAGCTATCACACCGAGATAAATCGCGTGCGCTGCACTTCGCGCCGCGCATTCAGCATCTTTTTCGCCTGTTCGACGTGCAACGGTCGCCGTTGCGCCGATGCTCAAACCGATGGCGACGGCATAAACAATCGCCAGCATCGATTCGGTCAAACCGACGACCGCAACCGAATCCGCGCCCAGATGTGCGACAAAGAAAATATCGACGAGCGCGAAAATGCTTTCCATCAGCATTTCCAAAATCATCGGGACAGCCAAGAGAAAAATCGCCAAACCAATCGAGCCTTGCGTGAAATCACGCTGCGAACCCGAAACGGCTTCGCGCACGATTGACCAAAAGGAATTATTCTCCGTTTCTAAAACAGAGTTTTCCGAACTGTTTAGCATAAAAGCATTTAATTGTATTGAAAAATCGAAACCAAAGCGGGATTTGCCGTGCGTGAATTTACAGGCGCGAAACAAACAGGAAAGTTGCGAAGTGTTTTAGCAGACAATGATTTTCATAGCGAGAGCGAGTTTAGCACAATCGAAAAAAATGTAAAAAGGCGGAATTCAGGTTTTTGTTAATCAAAAATTTTCAGCCGGATACTTTTTCAATCTTTCCGCCGAAACTTCTTCGGAAATGAATCCGATGTAATTATCGAGTCTCAAGAAAACGATGAACGATTTTGTCGCGCCTTTGAGTCTCTCGACTTCCGTCGTAATTAACCTGAGTTCGAACATAAGGAAATTTGGTCTGACAAGAGAAAGGACGATTGATACGCGAGCCGACTATTCGCTGTTCGCTCTCCGCTATTCGCTGTTTGACCGTAAGTTCCCTGAAAAATAGTGAACAGCGAACAGCGGAGAGCGAACAGTTTGGGGCAAACAAGTCTTTTCGCATTTTCTTATATCGAACTGAGGTTAATTACGTAAATTGAGAAGTCTGAAATTCTCGAACAGGCGTTCACCGTGGCAAAAAACTTTAAGCCAATGACACAAACGGAAATGACCGCGTTGTTAGCCAAAACCAAATCGACGGCGATGACCGGAAAATTTGAGCGGTTCAAAACAGATTCGCGCTTTGACGGCACAGCGAAAAACCCGAAATGGCTCGGCGGGATGCAAGAGGGAATGTAACTTGCGAATTAACAAAAGGCTGCACGTTTCAAAATGTGCAGCCTTTTAGTTTGTCTAAAAATTCAAAACCAATTCGCCGTCTTCCTCTTCAACCGAAACACTTCCGCCATCAGTCAATTTGCCGAAAAGAATTTCGTGCGCCAACGGCTGTTTGATTTTTTCGTGAATCAGACGCGCCATCGGACGCGCTCCGTATTTACCGTCGAAGCCGTTTTTCGCCAGCCATTTGCGGGCATCTTCGGTTAATTTTATGAGAACTCGCTTTTCGGCTAATTGTCCGTTTAGTTCGTTGATGAATTTATCGACGATGAGTTTGATAACTTCCAAATCGAGCGGTTTGAAGGCGACCCAAGCGTCGAGACGATTTAAGAATTCGGGCGTGAACGTGCGTTCGATTGCGCCTTTTCCTTGACCTTTGGTGCTTGCCTGATTTTTGAAACCCATTCCGCCCGAAGATAATTCTCTCGCGCCCGCGTTGGTCGTCATAATCAGAATTACGTTGCGGAAATCAGCTTTTTTGCCGTTGTTGTCGGTTAATGTCGCCGAATCCATTACTTGTAGTAACAAATTGAAAAGATTCGGATGCGCTTTTTCAATTTCATCCAAAACCAGAACGGCGTGCGGCGTGCGCATAATCGCTTCGGTCAGCAGTCCGCCCTGGTCAAAGCCGACGTAGCCGGGCGGCGCGCCGATAAGACGCGAAACCGTGTGCGGTTCGGCGTATTCGCTCATATCGTAGCGCATAAATTCGATGCCAAGTTGTTCCGCTAATTGTTTAGATAATTCGGTTTTGCCAACGCCTGTCGGACCTGAAAAAAGAAACGAGCCGACAGGTTTTGTTTCGTGTCCTAAACCCGCGCGAGAAATCTGAATCGCGTCTACGATTTTGTCAATCGCTTCGTTTTGTCCGAAAATTACTTCTTTCAAATCGGGGCGCAAAGTTTTTAAGCGGTCTTTTTCATCGGCGACAACAGTTTTCGGCGGAATTTTCGCCATTCGCGCTATTGTGTTTTCAACCATTTGAACGGAAATTTGATTCGGACGCTTATCTTCAGGCAATAATTTGGTTGCCGCGCCGACTTCATCAATTACGTCAATCGCTTTGTCGGGCAAAAATCGGTCATTGATATATTTTCCGGCAAGTTCGGCGGCGACTTTTAAAGACTCGTCCGAATATCTAACTTTGTGATGGTCTTCGTAAAATCGTTTCAAGCCTTTCAATATTTCGTAAGTTTCTTCAATTGTCGGCTCGCCGATTTCGATTTTTTGAAAACGTCTGGCTAATGCTCTGTCGCGCTCAAACGCGGCTTTGTATTCGGCAAAAGTCGTCGAGCCGATACAGCGTAAAGTTCCCGACGCAAGCGCGGGTTTCAAAATGTTTGAAGCGTCCATCGCGCCGCCCGAAACCGCGCCCGCACCGACGATTGTATGAATTTCGTCAATAAACAAAATCGCGTTTTCTTCTTTACCCAAATCGTTGATAATCGCTTTAAAGCGCTGTTCAAAATCACCGCGATAACGAGTTCCGGCGAGAACCGCGCCCATATCGAGCGCGAAAACCTTCGCGCCCTGTAAAACTTCCGGCACGTCGCCTTCCGAGATTTTCAACGCAAGACCTTCCGCCAAAGCCGTCTTTCCGACTCCCGGTTCGCCGACGTAAAGCGGATTGTTTTTCTTGCGCCGACACAAAACCTGAACGGTGCGTTCGATTTCCGCCATTCGTCCGATTATCGGGTCAATCTCGCCTTTCGCCGCCTTTGCCACGAGTTCGACCGTAAAACTTTCGAGCGGTTTTTTCTTCTTTTGTCCGCCTTGTCCACCGAATTCATCTTCGTCGCCGAATCCTTCCAAAATCGAATCGCCGTCGTTGATTTTGGAGATGCCGTGTGAAATATAATTTAAAACGTCGAGCCGCGAAACTCCTTGCTGCAAAAGCACGTAAACAGCATAACTTTGCTCGGCTTGAAACAATGCGGCTAAGATATTTCCACCGTCAACCGCTTTTTGCCCGCTTCCTTCCGCCTGCAACATCGCGTATTTAATCGTTGCCTGAAACGTCGAAGTTAGCTCCGGTGCTCTCTTAACGTTCGCAGGCATTTTTTCCAAAATGTCAGCGAAATAATCTTCGAGCTGCTTGCCGATTTCCTCAATCTGCGCTCCGCAGTTGTATAAAATATCCCGCGCCGCGCTGTCTTCGAGCAAAGCGAAAAGCAGATGCTCTAAAGTAACGTATTCGTGTTGGTATTTCACGGCTTCATCAACCGCGTAGCTTAATGTTTCTTCTAATTCTCTGGTTAACATAATTTAAAACAGCTTTGATGATTATCATCCGAAATTCGTTCTAACTATTCTTCCTCAACCGAGCAAAGAAGCGGATATTCCTGCGCCTGCGCCAGGTTCATCGCTTTTTCGGCTTTCATATTGGCGATTTCAAAAGAGTAAATACCCGCGATGCCGATGCCCTGGTTGTGAACTTTGAGCATAATCGTAAAGGCTTCCGCGTCCGGGCGCATAAAAATCGTCTGAAGGACGAAGACGACGAATTCCATTGTTGTAAAATCGTCGTTGTGCAGAACGACTTTGTAAAGAGGCGGTTTTTCAAGCCGCGTCTCGCTTTCTGTCAAAATGTCTTCGTGGTAATCTGAATCGGGAAAATTTGGCATAAGTCGAAAAAATTAGTCAGCAAAAACTTATTATAGAGTAACACTCGAAACATAGAAAATTTACAGCAACAAAGAAATGAGCGAAGTAAATGAAAAAGAAACCTGCATTTGTCTGCATTAGACTTTGCTCTAAGATGAATTTTTCTTGCTTTAGTTTTGAGCGTGTGCGAAAATTCGTCTATTATTAACAATTTATAAATCAAAACAACTTTATTCAAGGAGATTTTTTAAACATAATGTCAGAAAATGGAACGGTAACGGCAACGGACGAAACAAATCAGGCGAACAGCGAGGCGACAAATAACGAAACTGCTCAAAATAATGAAACTGCTCAAACAGCAGACAACACGGCAGAAAGCACCGAGAATGTGACGGCTGAAAATCACGAAGACGTTTCATATCACACGGTAGAAAAGGAAGGAAATGTAACGGCGATTTGGGAAATGCAGGGGCGCAAACATATTCGCACGATTGACCCGCGTTCGAGCGAAGGCAAACAGATTTTGGAGCTTTTTGAAACGGCAGCTTAGACATTCACAAAAATTTAAGTGGAAATATCATGCGCCGGACTCACACACTACAAAAAAACCTTGCCTTTTTAACTTGTTAGAGTTACGATAAGTTGCATTCCAAGATAGACAGTTTGAAAGTTTGTAGGCACATTCAAAATTCTCGATTTTTATACTTTGGAATTTTGTCAAAGCCAGCGAAACTTCGGAAGTTTGACCCTTTTTTTATAACAACGGAGGTGATTTTTGTGAAGGATTTGCTGTATGCCATTTTAGCTTTAGTTTCAGCCGTGATTGCGGCGTTTTCTTTTGTGTCTTCCAGAGGAGGAAACCCCAATAAAACGATGCTGCTTGTCGTAGCGATATTATTTACCCTTTTGACACTCGGTTTTGGCGCGATGTTTTTGGCGGGTAGAGTCAATAGAAACGAAGACATTCATATTACCGAATAAATAAGCCCGCTCACTAACTTTAGACGAGCGGTAATCTAACGAAATAAATTTTACTTGCTTTTTAAGTGTAAACTGATCTCTTTGTTTGCCGCTTGGTTATTTTTTTGTTTTAGATTCCCCAGGTTCAAAACTTCGACAACCCGAATAATCGAAGTTTTAAACATTTTCGCTTCTTTCCTTATTTATACAGTTTCTCTCGCTTGAAATTCCCACGCTTTTATTTCCGTCGTTTTATAAATTATTCACATCTTACAAATGTCGTTTAGGCGTTTTCGTGAAACCCTTATCTATCATCCGCAATCGAACCAAGTCCAGAGATTAACCATTCGCCGGCGTGCGACATTTTCTATTATGTTTGGTATAATGTTTACTAAAATGTAAGGATTAAAAACTTTACATTTTTTATATTTAACAAAGGATTTACAGAAATGCCAAAAATTGCAGATATACAGGAAACACCGAATCCGAACGCCGTAAAATTTATTTTGAGAGAAGCAGTCAGTTATGGGACTTCGCATTCGTTCGACTCGGCTGAAAAAGCGAAAGACGATAAGCTCGCCGCGTCGCTTTTCGAAGTCGGCGATGTTGTTTCGGTTTTTTATATGGACAAAATGATTACGGTAGAAAAACCTGACGAAGCCGATTGGGACGAGATTCTACCGCTCTTAGCCGTTCCGATTCGGGCGGCTGAAGCCGTGCGGACGACAAACGGTTCGGCGGCAAAAGAAGTCGGCGGCGCAATCGGCGCGGTCGCTGCAAACGACAATCCGAAGATTGCGGAAATCAATGCTCTGCTCGATGACCGAATAAGACCGTATTTGGCGAGCGACGGCGGTTGGCTGGAAATTCTCGATTTGGAAGACAAAACTTTGAAAATTCGTTATCAAGGCGCGTGCGGAAGCTGTCCATCGAGTTTGACCGGAACGCTGGCGGCAATCGAAAATATGATAAAAGACGAAATTGATTCGGAGATAGAGGTCGTGGCGGTTTAACCTGCGAAAATTAAATTTCATCCCTCAAAACTCATCCTTCAAGTTTCATTCCTTATTCAATAATCTCGAACTGCACGAACTGTGTGGCAATCTTATTTTTTTCCTTTGCTAAAGTATCGGTAACGATAATCTGTAAAACATAATCTCCGGTGGGCATTTCGCTTCCCAGATTGACTGCGCCGACTCCTTTTATCCTTTCCAAGTCGGTTTGACCGGAAATATCAAGCGGAATCTGTTTGCCTTCAAAAATAATTTTGCCGTCGCGGAACATTCTAAGTTGCGTGTTTAAGCTCTGTTTTTGCGCCGCAACGAGTTTAGCGTTATAAATTTCATAACCGTAACGCAAAATCGTGCCGCGCTTAAACCTGCGAAGCGAAGTCGCGGCGAGCGGGTCATTCGTATTTTCTACCTTTTCGGCAGACTTATTTGTCGCATCTTGCGAATTCGTAAAACTTTTCTGCCATTGCTCCGCCGTCAGATTTTCAAGGACAAGACCTGAAATGGTCAAGCGATTTTTCTTCAAATTCGGAACTTCGATAAATTGGTTTGCCGAGCCGACTTTTTGCGTCTGTGTGTCGCGGATTGCCACTCGATATTGATACGCTCCCGCTTTTTTGACCGGAAACGTAAAATAATAAACAAAACCTTCGTTCAAAAGTTTTCGATACGCTTCGTCTTTGACGGTGAGTGTATAGGTTTTTGAAATTTGCGCATCCGACGTTCCGTTTGCGCCAAAACTAACCGCCAGCACATCGAAAACTGCCTTTTTGCTTCCGTCGGCTTCATTCGTGAACCTTAAATCTTTGGCATTAACGTGCAGAAATGAACTGACGAAATTGCCTTGCTTTGCATCGTTTCCGTAGAGCGTATTCAGGCGCAGCGCAATATCGTTGACACCGAACGGCGAACCCAACGCGGCGAAGAGCTGTTGAGATGCAGTTTGATTAACCGGTTTTTTGATTTGCTCGTCGCTCACGCCGAAAAATCCGCTTCGGTAGCGAACATTCGTATCTTTTCGCAGAACTTTTATTTGTAATTTATTAAAACGCCGCGTTTTCGGGTCGAAGGTTTCGGCATCCGGCTGATAACCGACCAGATAATAGCCTTTTTGGTCTTCCAGAGCTTTGTCCAAACCTCTGTTTATATCGTTGCTGTTAAAAAACGCCCGCCCGCCGGTTTCTGCCGCCAAATATGCCAAACCTTCCTGCGTTTCAAAAAGCTGCGCCGAGCGCGAACTATTTATTGCCTGAACTCTTTCGGCAGATACGCCGCTCGCATTGTCCGCCGCCGTCAATCCGGTCGTTTGCAGACCGCGGGCGTCGAACGAATAAATGGCAACTGCCGCGCGATTCGATAAATCGGTCAATTTTCTCACCGAATCAATAATTCTCGCGCAGCGGTCGGGATTATCGGGCGAGCAAATGGCAAATCCGTCTGAAAAAAGCATAATTGATTTTCGCCCCGGCAACTCGCTCAATCCTTTGACGATAAAGTTTATCGCGCCGAGCGTTCCGACCGAAAAAATATCTTCCCTGAAACTGTCAAAATCTTTGATTGACTTTTGTTCATTCGCCAAATCTTCGTCGGTTACCGTCGTGTCTCCGGTGGCTGCCGCTTGTTCGAGCGGTGTTGCTTCAAGCGGCGCAAACGCCGAAATTCCCGCGCGTCCCCGCGCGTTCCACTTGACATTTTCGATTGCCGCGTAAAGCTGCCGCTTATCGGTAGTAAATTGCTGGAGCGCGCCCATCCCGCCGCCCGTCCGAATCACGGCAACCAAATCATTCGGCTGCATCTGCTCGTCAACAAATTTTCTCAACGCGCGGCGAACTTGATAAACGCTTTCAAACGACAAACCCAAATCGTCAACAACCAGCGCGATTGTCCGTCGAACCTGTTCGGGTTTTATCGGAACAGGCGGCAGCGGAACTGAAAATTTATTTTTTTCCTTCGATTTTACCAGCGTCTGTTTGGTTGCGTTATCTACTGAAACAAATGAAAAATTTGTAATTTCCTGCTTTTTACCGTTTTCGTAAATCTCAAAATCTTCCGGCTTCAAATCTCTGACGACGCTGCCGTTCTTGTCCGTTACGGTTACGTCAATCTGGATTAAAGTAGTTGAAATTTTTACGACATCATCGTCATCGGCTGGCTTTGGCGTAGGTGTCGGAGTTTGAGAAAGATTTGTCAAAGCGCACAAAAAAACGAATATGAGCGAGGCAATTATATTTTTCATAAAAATCTCCGCAAAAAACCAAAATTTCTCTGCTATCATATACCGAAACCCGTTTGTTTGAGAAGATTTTTTTCGGCATTCGGAATAATACAAATCACTTTTAATTTTCTGCATCAAAGGTTTGGGAGTTGATAAATTACAAAAATGTCATTTTATAAAAATTCGCGCGTCGGTTCGGTTTCGCTTTTGACGATTTTACTGCTGGTTGCAGGATTTCTGCTCGTGCCTCTGACAACGAGTTGTTCGGCTTTTGTTACGCAAATGTCCGAAGAACAAGCGGCGGAAACCTTGCGAATTCTGACCAGAGACGGGAAACTTCCGCCGGAAGCAGCCGTCTTGCAAATCGAAAATCGCTTTTCCAAAACACGAACCGGCGCGTTAGCAAAACTTCTTCGGGCGCGGATTCGTTTTGAATCGAACGATTTTGACGGCGCGGCGCAAATTCTTGATTCAAATGTTTTCCGCGAAAAAACGACGGTTGCCGATTATGCTTTGTGGCTGCGCGGAAAGGCTTTGCTGCAAGCAGGCAAACAAGCCGAGGCAATGAATGTTTTTGCCGAACTCGCGCGCGATTTCCCCGATTCTCTGCGGGCGCGTGAATCAAAATTGCTCTGGGCAAACAACGCGATGCAAAACGGGCAAGCCGACAAAGTTCCAACCTTTCTGAAAGATTCAATTGATAAAAACGATGCCGAAGCGTTTCTTTTAACAGCGAAATCTTATGAGGCGCAAAACAATCAAACGCAGGCAGCGGCTTTTTACAGGCGAGCCTATTTTTACGCGGCGGGAACTGCGGCAAGCAAAGAAGCGGAAACAAAATTAACCGCGCTCGGACAAAGCCTCGCGCCACAGACGGCGGAAGAAATTCAAGCCCGCGCCGACAAATTTTACGACACGAAAAATTACGCGGATGCCGCAAATGCCTACACCATTTTGCTGACGAGTTTTCCGAATACAAATTCATCGCAGATAAACCTAAAACGCTTGATTGCTTTTGCAAATCTGCGTAAAACTTCCGAAGCGCAGCTTGCTTTTAACTTGATTCCGCAATCGGCAAACGAAAAAGAGCAAGGTTTCTACGAACTCGCGCGCGCTTTTGCCAAAGCCAGGCAATGGGCGCAAGCTAAGCAAATCGTTGAGGAAATGCGCCAAAAATTCGCTTCGAGCAAATGGATGCCGAAAACTCTGGTTGATGTCGGGATGATTGCCGGAGACGCGAAAAATAGTTTGGACAAATCTTATTTTTTCAAAACCGCCGTTTTTTCGTATCCGAATGCAATCGAAGTCGCGCAAGCGCAGTTTGAACTCGCCTGGCTCGAACACGACAACGAAAATTTCGCGCAGTCTTCGCAAATGCTGACCGAACATCTCGCCCGATACGTCGACAAAGATTCGACCAATCGCGGAAAAGCCGGTTATTGGGCGGCGCGAGATTCCGAAAAAGCGGGGAAAATTGCCGAAGCGTGCGCGCTTTATGACGGTGAAGTTTACCGTTACGGCGCGAATTGGTATGGATATTTGGCTCTGCAAAGATTGACGAATTTGCGCGGGCAAGGCAAATGTCAAACGCCGGAGCAGTTTCCCGCAGATTCAATTGTGGCAAAAGCCGTTGCGAATCTGAAAACGGTAACGGTTGCGCCGGAAACGGCAACCGCCAAAGAACTCGCAAGAGCGGAAAGCGCCGAAGAACTCGGCTTAATCGGATTTTTCGATCTGGCGGTTGAAGAATTGCAGGCGGCAAAAAAAACCGCGCAGGAAAGTCCGAAAATCAATTTTGCATTGGCAAAACATTACCGTCTGCGCGGCGATAACGTCAACGCGCTTTTGACGCTGGCAAAGAGTTATCCCGATTATTCGCAGATGTTTCCCGAAGAAATGTCGCGCGAGGAATGGGACATTTTTTATCCTTTGACAAATTGGCGGGAAATTAAACAATGGGCAAAAGCGCGAAACCTCGATTCCTATACGGTCGCGGGTTTAATTCGGCAGGAATCGGTTTTTAATCCGCGTGCCAAATCCCACGCCAATGCTTACGGTTTGATGCAGCTTTTGATTCCGACCGCGCGCGCCACAGCCAGAAAATACAATTCCGCGACAACCGAAATTTACGGCGAAACGCTTTTTCAGCCTGCCTTCAACATCGAACTCGGCACGGCTTATATGCGCGACCAATTCAATAAATTCGGTCGCTTAGAGTTTGTTGCCGTCGCCTACAACGCAGGTCCCGGACGAGTTCCGCAATGGCGGGCGACATTGCCGTTTGAGATGGACGAATTCGTCGAAGCGATTCCCTTCCGCGAAACGAGAGGTTACGTGCAAGGCGTAATTCGCAATTCGGCGCAGTATCGCCGCCTTTACGACGAAAACGGAAAATTCAAATCAAACGTCGGAACGAAACCTCTGCGCGGCGAGATTGACGCGAAACCGCGCGAACAATTTGCCCGGGAGTTTCCCGAAATCAAGCTGGATTTAAGTAATTCAGAATAAATCGGAAATTGAAATTTGAGCGAATGCAATCAGATAGAAAAACATAGTTGACAATCGCGTTCTAAGGTTTGACTTTAAGTTTCCAGTTCTAAATCCGTCTGAGAAATCTACAAAGTAAATCCGTGAATTACTAAATTAAACATTCCGGTTGACCACTTCGCTTGCCCGGTTCGATAGTAATAATGTCTCGATAGTCCATAACTGAAAATGATAACAGCAAACCAAAATCTTACAAACTAAAAATCCAAACCCATTGCGACATTGAACGAGAGACCGAACGGCGGAGTTGACGTGGAGCGAAACTGCCGCCACGCAAGCTAAGGTTTAACGGACGACGCGATAACAAAGCCGCTGTTTCGCCCTCACGTCCATTGAATTGTTCGGTGCGTTTTCGCTAAAGGAATCATGGCTTTGATTTTGTTTCAAGTTTTTTGAGGTATTCCTCCAATACAGCTTCAACTTCTGCTTCGTTTGTAGTTGCTGCACGGTAAATTACTTTACCGTCAACCCCGATAATATACAGAGTCGGAAGACTGCCCACTTGATATGCTTTAGCAACATCTTCACCGTTGAGCAGCAGTCCGTAATTAAATTTTCTCTGCTCCATATAAGCTACAGGATTGCTTTCTTCCCAGACGTTGACCCCGAAAACTTTTACGCCGCGAGTTTTGTATTTGTCATGGAGTTTTTGCAAGCCGGGCATTACTTTGATACACGGACCACACCATGTCGCCCAAAAATCCATCACTATTATTTTTCCGCGATACTCTGATAAGGAATGTTCACGATTTGCTGAATCGGAAAGTTTCCAATCCGGCGCGAGTGAGTCCGTCGGCAAAAGCGGCGGGCGTGTCGGCGGTTCATAAAGTTTGACTGTATAACCTTCCGGCAAAGAAATTCTAAACTTAGAATCCTCAAAGACACTATTGGCTCGCAAGCCGGACAGAGTTAGAACATACGCGCCGTGCCTCCCTTTAGAATCCATTTCCAATTGTTCGACTTTGCGCGGCAAATTATCATTTATGCCGAAAAACCAACGCTCTCTGAACTGTCTTGCTTGACGCGCATATTCGACATAAACAACGTGGCAAAGGACATTTTCGACCATCGCTCTCCCTTCATAATCAACAACTGCGGCTTGAAATTGAAGATTTAAAGGCTCATCTTCAATCCATTCCAACATAATTAATTGATAAGGACCGCCGCCAAAAAAAGACGTGACAAAGCCTAATTTACGTTCCGCCGGATTATCGCTTTGCAGTTTTTTCTGCACCAGCGCGCGTTCTTTCGGGCGAAGCCTGTTAATCGTTACTCCGTCAAATGTTGTATGAAAGTCTTGGCGTTCATCACTGCCGGTTTGAAAAAATTGACCTTGCGCGGCGAATTTAGCCTTTAACGGACTTTCGGAATTAAGCCGCTCCATCGCTATTTCGCCCGTGACATTTTGAGTGTGAGTTGAAAACGCTCCTGAACCTTGATAAGTCGCTTTGTAAGTAATACTGCGCGTTTTACGCACGGCTTGTGCCGCGACGCGAATTACCTGCCGCGCATCACGAGTATCCGCGCCGACTCCCGGACCAATTTGTTGCCCGCAGACAAATGTATTGAGCCAAAAGGTACTTATAATTGTCAGAGTTATGTTTTTTAGATGGAGCGTTGGACACTTTAAATTGTGCATTTGGAAATACACGGTCAGATTATCGAATTGTTCCAATTTATAAAGAAGTACCAAACTAATGATTATGCCGATTCAATCTGCATAACACTCAAATATCGTGTATTATCACGATTCAATCCGCAAAATAACCTTATATACGGAATACTTATAAATCAATTTACCTTCCAAACCAATAAAAATCTTAATACTCCGTTATTTCTTATCATTATTTTCCAAAAGCTGAACAAACTTTTTCGCCGCAATCGAAAGCGTTCGGTCAGTTCGATAAACCACGCCGACGGGACGAATCCAATCTTTTTCGGCGAGTTCGATGACGCAGAGCTGGTTGTTTTTTTCTTCGTCTATCACCGACGGATGCGGGACGATTGCCAGACCGAAGCCGACTTCGACCGAGCGTTTGATGGTTTCGATATTGTCGAATTCGGCGGCTTTGCGAATGTCAACGCCGTAAGACTTTAAGATTTTGTCGGTTGCCTTGCGCGTCGGAATGTCACGCTCGAACACGACGAAATCGCGTCCTTTTAATTCCTTTACTTTGATTTGCGTTCTTTCGGCAAATTCGTGTTCGGGCGGGCAAATAAGGACAAGGCGGTCGCTTGCCATCGGCACAATCGTCAAGCCGCGTCGCGGTTCGGGAAAGGCGACAACGCCGAGTTCGACCGTGCCGTTTAAAACATCACGCACGACGCGCGTTGTTCTCGAATACTCCAAATCAATTTTCGCGTGGGGAAATTTCGACATAAACTCACGAACTTTTGGCGGAAGTTCGTGCAACCCGACGCTGTAAACAGTTGCGACTTTGACGGTTCCGCTGATTTTGCCGACGAGTCCGCTCATACTTTCATTCAGCGCGTCGTAACTTGCCAGAACATTTTTGCATTCCCGATAAAAAACTTCGCCCGCAGGCGTTAAGCGCACTTCGCGCCGCCCGCGCACTCTCTCCAAAAGGCGGCGTTTGAATTTGTCTTCAAGTGTGCGAATTTGCTGGCTGACCGCCGATTGGGTAACAAAATTTCGCTCCGCAGCGAGCGAAAAACTCTGCATCTCAACAAGGTCGCAAAATACTTTTAACGTTTCGATGTGCATTTTTTCATTTATCAGTTATCAGTCAACAGTTACCAGAAAAATTGATAATTGATAACTGTTGACTGATAACTGAAATTATAAGTTTTCCTACACAATTTGTGCAAGAGAATTCATTTTATCTTATAAACAAATAAAAGGTATGATGAAAATCTAAGATTGATGAATTGCCGATTTCGGATTTTGAAATTAGAATTACAAAATTACGAATCCAAAATCAAAAATCTAAAATCCAAAATCTGTTTGAGGCTAGAAAAATGGCAGTCAAAATCAGCAGAACGTTTCTGCTTCGCAAATTGCACCAGATAACCGGCATCGTGCCGCTCGGCATTTATTATCTCGTGCATATGTATACCAACTCGACCGTGATGAGCGGCGAGAAGGTTTTTGAAGACCACGTTGTCGATATTCATCATCTGCCGTTTTTGTTGTTTATCGAAATTTTCGGGATTTTCCTGCCGCTTTTGTTTCATTCGATTTACGGCATTATGATTTCCGCCGAAGCGCGTCCGAATGCGGTCAATTACGGTTACGGGCGCAACTGGTTTTACATTTTTCAGCGCGTCACTGGCATTTTTCTTTTTTTCTTTCTGACGTTTCACATTCTTAATCTGCGTTTCGGGATGATTCCTGGTCTGAATTTAACGCCGGTCGCCGGAAATGCCGAATTAGCTTACGACATTGTCGCTAGGGAATTCGCAATTCCCTGGGTAATGATTTTTTACATTCTGGGCGTCACGACGACGGCGTGGCATTTAGCTTATGGAATTTTTCTGTTTGTGGTTGATTGGGGAATTGTGATTGGCGAAAAAGCTCAGAAATACGCGCTTTACGCAAGTGTCGGCTTGGCAGTTTTCCTGTCGGCGGTCGGCATCAACGCGGCGGTCGCATTTGTCTGGAAGTGCGGTTTATTTCCAGAAGCCTTGTGCGAGCAAGCGGAGAAGAAAGGCATCAGTAACACACAAAGCGAATCAAGAAAATTTTAGTTTGATTATTTGCAAAACTGTCGGAGCGTGAATTAAAAACCGGAAATAAAATTATGGCATCGAAAATAAAAATTGCGGTAATCGGCGGCGGTCTCGCCGGGCTTGCGGCGGCGATGAAAATTGCCGAAGCCGGACACGACGTTGATTTGCTGTCAGTTGTGCCGGTCAAGCGTTCGCATTCGGTTTGCGCCCAGGGCGGAATCAACGGCGCGGTCAACACTAAGGGCGAAGGCGATTCGCCCGCAAAACATTTTGACGACACGGTTTACGGCGGCGATTTTTTGGCTAATCAGCCGCCCGTGCAAAAGATGTGCGAGATGGCTCCGAGCATTATTTATCTTTTCGATAGAATGGGCGTTCCGTTTTCGCGCACCAAAGAAGGTTTGATTGATTTTCGTCGCTTTGGCGGAACGCTTCATCATCGGACGGCTTTTGCGGGCGCGTCAACCGGACAACAGCTTCTCTACGCGCTCGACGAGCAGGTTCGCAAGTTTGAAACAGCCGGAAAGGTCAACAAATATGAAGGCTGGGAAATGATGTCGCTCGTTTTGGACGACCATCAAGTTTGTCGCGGTTTAATTGCGATGAATCTGCAAACTTTGGAACTTCGCGCTTTTAATGCTGACGCGGTAATTATGGCAACGGGCGGACCCGGACTTATTTTCGGAAAATCTACAAATTCGATGGTTTGCACCGGAAGCGCGAATTCGGCTTGCTATCAACAGGGCGCGAAATATGCCAACGGCGAATTCATCCAGGTTCACCCGACTTCGATTCCGGGCGAAGACAAACTGCGTCTGATGTCCGAGTCGGCTCGCGGAGAAGGCGGGCGTGTTTGGGTGCCGCGCAATCCGCAGGACAAACGCAACCCGAAAGACATCCCTGAAGGCGAACGCAATTATTTTCTCGAAGAAAAATATCCGGCATACGGCAATCTCGTGCCGCGCGATATTGCGACGCGCGAGATTTTCCAGGTTTGTCTGGAAGGAAACGGTGTGAACGGCGAAAATCAAGTTTATCTCGATTTGACGCACATTCCGGCGCAAGTTTTGACCGAAAAACTCGGCGCGATTCTGGAAATTTACGAAATGTTTGTCGGCGATGACCCGCGTTATATGCCGATGCGGATTTTTCCGGGTGTGCATTATTCAATGGGCGGTTTGTGGGTTGATTTTGAGCAGCGCACGAATATTCCCGGACTTTTCGCGGCTGGCGAATGCGATTACTCGATTCACGGCGCAAACCGTCTGGGCGCGAATTCCCTTGTTTCCTGCGTCTACGGCGGATTCGTCGCTGCGCCGAACGCAATCGATTATGCGAAAAATGTCGAACGCGGAAGCTCGGAAACAAACGGCATTCACGCGGCAGAGCTTCGCAGGCAGCAGGAAATAAACGATAATTTAATACGGCAAACCGGAACGGAAAATCAATACATACTGCACGAAGAAATGGGCAAAGTGATGACCGACAATGTAACAGTCGTCCGTTACAACGACCGTTTGCAGGCGACGGACGAAAAGCTGCAAGAACTGCAGGAACGCCTGAAGCGAATTTCGATAAACGATTCTAATTTGTGGGCGACGCAAGCCGTTCCGCACGCTCGTCAGCTAAAAAATATGCTCGAACTCGCTCGTGTCATCACGCTCGGCGCGCTCAATCGTGACGAATCGCGCGGCGCGCATTATAAACCTGATTTCCCGGACCGCGATGACGACAGATTTTTGAAAACGACCATTGCCGAATGGTCAGCCGAAGCGCCGATTTTATCTTATGAAGCGGTTGACATCGGTTTAATCGAACCGAGAAAACGCGATTATTCGAGCGGCAAGGCAAAAGCCGCCGGTTCGAGCCAACTGCCGCCGACACAAGGCGCGCAGCAAGTTCCGCAGCTGGGAAGCGAACTAAAACCCGAAGGACGCGAAGAAATCTGGGTGAAAGACGGCAAGAAAATTACCGAAGGCGAATCTTTTAAGGAAGACAAATGACGGCACAACCGAAAAAAAAGAAATATACGCCCGCCGAATATTTGGCTTTGGAAGAAAAAGCCGAAACAAGGAGCGAGTATTGGAACGGCGAAGTCGTCGCAATGGCTGGCGGCAACATCAATCATCAGCAAATTGTATCGAACTTGACTGTTGAAATAACGAACAAATTGAAAGGTCGCTGCCGCGTGTTTCCTTCTGAGATGAAAGTTTGGGTGAAAAAGCGCGATAAGTTTTTTTATCCTGATTTGACGGTGATTTGTGGACAGCCAAGTTTTTATAAAAATCGTCGGGACACGATTGATAATCCACGGTTGATAATTGAAGTTTTGTTGAAAAGTACGGCGAGTTTTGACCGCGCCGAAAAATTTTTGTCGTATCAAACTTTGGAATCTTTAGAGGAATATGTTTTGGTTTCGCAGGAAAAAGCGACTGTCGAGCAGCACATCAAACGTGAAGACGGAAATTGGATTTATCAAGCAACGATTGGCGTGGAAAGTTCGGCAACATTTCCATCAGTTGAAGCAACGCTGATCTTGAAAGATATTTACGATTTGGTCGAATTTGAAGAAGAAATTTTATGAACGAAGCAAATGTCGAAAAGAAACGGCTGGAAAATCCGCCGCAGATGGTTGATTTTCGCATCTCCAGACGCGAAAAACCCGGCGCGGCGCAATATACCGAAACTTTCACAGTTCCGTATCGGCGAAACCTAAATGTCATCTCCGCTTTGATGGAAATCCGAAAAAATCCGGTGACCAAAGACGGCAAGCAGACTACGCCGCCGGTTTGGGATATGAATTGTCTCGAACAGGTTTGCGGTATTTGCACAATGGTTATCAACGGTCGCGTGCGACAATCCTGCTCGGCACTTGTTGACGATATTTTGCTGGCGAGCGGCGGAAACACGGTTACTTTAGAGCCGATGTCGAAGTTTCCGAATGTGCGCGACCTTCAAGTTGACCGCACGCAAATGTTCAATCATCTCAAGCAGGTTCACGCCTGGATTGAACTCGACGGCTCGCACGACCTCGGCGCGGGACCAATAATTTCGCAGGAAACGGCGCAGGAGCGTTACGCTTATTCGCGCTGTATGACGTGCGGCTGTTGTCTGGAAGCGTGTCCGCAATACGGCGACGACAATTACATCGGACCACAGGCGATTACTCAAGTCCGTCTTTTCAATATGCACCCGACGGGAAAAATGACGACAGACGAGCGGCTCGAAGGTTTGACACAGGAAGACGGTATTACCAACTGCGGCAACGCGCAAAACTGCGTTCAGGTCTGCCCAATGTCAATCCCGATAACGCGGGCGATTTACGAAACAAACCGAGATATTACGGTAAATGCGCTGTTCGGCTGGCTGAGAAAATAAAAATCAACAAAATTCGGTAAAGCGCAATGATGGCAATCGCTATCGCCGCGCTTTTTTTTGACGCAAAAGTTTTGTCAAAATTATAATTTAAGCTACAATTCTCAAAACGCTTTTATCTCAAAACCTTATTCTTATACCAAGTTGCGTTAATAGGATGATATAGGATAAAAGTTAAAAATGCCCAAAAAATTAACTTTAGAAAATCACTTAACAAAAGAGCAATTACGAAGGAAATACTTGAGTTGTCAGCATTCGCAG
>JAABUN010000619.1_pt1 | contig 89105 bp, 95 predicted proteins | sample 5559311 | NCBI WGS metagenome assembly JAABUN01 (sample SAMN10711877, study PRJNA513370) | rock metagenome | isolation source: Antarctica rocks | place: Antarctica: Victoria Land, Siegfried Peak sud
GCGAGCAGAGCCTGCCCCCGCACCGGGTCCGGCTCCGCAACCGCAGTCCGGCAGCCAGCCGCGGCGAAGACATACGCGATCCCCACGCCCATCGTGCCGGCGCCGACCACTCCCACGGACGGGGCCACGAGGTCCTCCTAGCGGCGTCGACGTCGACCCCGACGGGCGCCAGGGGCCGGTGTGCGGACGTGGTGCAGGTCACGCAACGAGACCGACGGTAGAGCTGCCGGGCCGGTTCGTCAACCCTCGTGTTGACAGATGCCTCTCGTCGCCCGGCTCAGTCCGGGCAGGTGAGCGGCCGCGCACCCGTTGTACGACCATGTCGCCGAGCGCCGCGGCCGGTCGATCGTCGAGCTCAACAGCACCGAGCTCCGGCGCCCGTGCCATCCAGTCGTCGGTCGTGTTCGTGGGCCGTCCGACGTGCGGGCGCAGCGACCCTATAGCCCTGGTCGCGCCTGTTGTCGGCACTGCTGTTGACCGGAGAGCGCAGGCTGCGGCACCGTGCTGTCCCGCCCACCCCTGGAGGATGCGTGGCGCAGCGAGGACCGGAGACGGAGGCACTCGGCGCCCTGCTGCTGCGGGCAGCGCGCCTCGCCCCGGACCGGCTGGCCGTCGTCGAGGGCGGCGTCCGGCTGACCTTCGCTGAGCTCCTGCGGCAGGCGACGGCTTTCGCGCGCTCTCTGCTGCGGCTCGGTGTCGCACCCGACGACGTGGTCACCGTCCAGCTGCCGAACTGGTGGGAGACGCAGGTGGTGACGTACGGGACGCTGCTCGCGGGAGCCGTCCACAACCCCGTCGTGCCGATCTACCGCGAGCACGAACTCGGCTTCATCGTGCGCCAGGCCCGGCCGAGGGTGCTCGTCGTCCCTGTCGAGCTGCGCGGCCACGGGCACCTGGCCACGGCCATGTCGGTCGTCGCCGGCCTGCCCGACCCGCCCGTCGTGGTCGCCGTGCGGGCCACCGCTCCGCTGCCGCCGGGCGTGCTCGACTTCTCGGGGCTGCTCGCCGCCGACGGCCCGCAGGACGAGCTGCCCGCGCTGCCAGATCCGGACGCGGTCGCGCTGCTGATGTATACCTCCGGCTCGACCGCGGACCCCAAGGGAGTGCTGCACAGCTCCCGCACGCTGCTGCACGAGGCCCGACAGGTCGCCCAACTCTGCCGGCTGGGCGCCGACGACGCGGTCTTCATGGCCTCGCCGCTCACCCACATCACCGGCCTGCTGTTTGCCTCCTTGCTGCCGGTCGACCTGTGCCTGCCGACGGTCCTGCAGGACCGCTGGGACGCCGCAGCCGCCGTCGAGCTCATCGAGGAGCATGGCTGCACCTTCACCGTCAGCGCGACGACCTTCCTGCTCGGCCTGACCGAGGTCTACGAGCGGCGGGGGACACCCTCGAGCCTGCGGGTATTCGTCTGCGGCGGCGCGGAGATCGGCCCGGTGCTCGTCGCGCGCGCCCGGCGGGCGATGGCCGCCCGCGTGGTCCGCACCTACGGCTCCACGGAGTTCCCGACCTTCTGCCTGGGCGACCCGTACGGTGACGAGGACGCCGCCGCCGAGACCGACGGGCAGCCGGTGCCCCTGTCCGCCTGGCGCGTCGACGAGGAAGCCGGCGGCGAGCTGCTCGTGAAGGGCGCGGAGCTGTTCCTCGGCTACCTCGACCCCGCGCTGGACGCTGACGCGTTCACCGAGGACGGGTACTTCCGAACGGGCGATGTGGTGCGCCTCGACGAACGCGGGGCCTGCACGGTCGTCGGGCGCATCAAGGACATCATCATCCGCGCGGGCGAGAACCTCAGCGCCAGCGAGATCGAGGACCACCTCCAGCAGCACCCGCTCGTCGAGGAGGTGGCCGTCGTCGCGGTGCCGGACCCGGTCCTCGGCGAGCGGGCGTGCGCCTACGTCGTCCCCCGCCCCGGCGGCGTCCTGGACCTTCCGGAGCTGCGAACATTCCTGGCCGCCCGTGGTCTCGCCGTGCAGAAGGCCCCGGAACGCCTGGAGCTGGTGCCCCGGTTGCCGCGCACCGCCAGCGGGAAGGTGCAGAAGTTCCTGCTCCGCGACACCGTCCGGCAGCTGCTGGCGGCCGAGGACCGGGCGCAGCCGGGCGAGGGTTGAGGGGCACCTGCTCGATCATCGCCACCATGGTTCCTCACTCTCAGCGGGACATGTTGTCCCGAATCTCGGTGAGGTAGACCTTGCCGGTCTCGACGTCCGTGACCGTTACCTCGTGCCGGACGTAGCGCCTCTCGCGCTTGACGAACTTGTCGATGGCCTTGGTGTGGATCCGCACCGTCGCACCGACGGGGATTGGCTCGATGATCTGGGTGTCGTGGTAGGTGTGGATCGAACCGATGGCGAAGGGCTTGGTGTGGTCGAACTGCACGGACAACACGAAGTGCGACACCAGCATCGGCGGCACGATGGCCCGCCCGAACGGGGACTCACCGTCGATGTACCAGGCGTTCATGAGCCACGCCTCGTACCAGGGGTTGTAGTCCTCGACAGCATCCGCATACAAGATCACTAACTCGGGCGTGAGGTGCAGATCGCGGGAGAGTTCGTCTCCTACCGTCACCATGTCCCAGTACGTCTGCGACTTCTCGTTCAGGCTGTCGACGAAGTCCCGCGTCTGCTGGACCTGGATCTCGGTCATGGGACGCAGGGCGTCGGTTTGTGGTGCGGGAGAGGTCATCGGGGGCGCCTTCCTTTCAGGGGCAGGATCACGAGTACCGGCTGGTGGGACTCAGACGTCGACATCTGCCTCGACCCACCCCACCGTCTTCTTCTCCCCGCTCTCGTTCTCGGCCCAGATCTCCACCTTGAAGCGGTAGCCCTCGCCCTTCTGCGTCTTTTCGCGTACGACGCCGTGCGTGATGATCACTTCGTTGGCGAGGATCGAGGACACGTACTTGCACTGCATCCGGGCGTTGACGAAAAAGTTCCGGCCGAAGTGGTTCACGCACATCTCAGAGAGGTACGCCGTCGACATCTCTCCCGTCTGGATCGGTGCCGCTAGTCCGGTCTCCGCGGCGTAGACCGGGTCCCAGTGGTTCGGGTTGAACCGGCCCCACAACCGCGACCCCATAAGTTGGATGGCAGCCTTCTTCTTCACGCCCATCAACTCGTAGCCCACGGGTGTCTCTCGTGTGATCAGGCCTTGCACCGGAGGAGCGCCGTTGCCTGTCGTCTGCATGATTTCGAAGCCCTTCTGAGGACCCGCGGTCGCCGACCGACGGTCTTTCGCGTAAAAGAACTCAAACTCTGGCAGCCTCGCCGCCGTCGAAAGCCAGCCCACTTTGGCTCGCGATCGACGTGTTCTCGTGCCCGGCATCGGGCGTGTTGACGGGGGAGTGTCCCACACTCAGCCACCCAGGCGCGCGCCGTTCTTGGCCTGGAGCGTCCCGTCAAGCGTGGGCGGCCTGCGCGTCGGCGCGGTCGCCGGCGTGGCGCAGCTCGAAGCCCTCGTAGCCGTCAGCAACGACCTGCTCGAGGATGCGCCGGTAGCCACGCACGCCGCCCACGTAGGGCATGAACACGCGTGGCTTGCCCGGGATCTCATCGCCGTTGTAGTACGACGGCGCCGATGGGTAGAGCGTCTCCTGCGCTCGCTCGTTGACGTGCGCGACCCACTTCTGCTCGGCCTCGGCCGTGGCCTCGACGACCTCCACGCCCTGCGAGCGCATGTGCTCGAGGAGCTGGGCGATCCAGTCCACGTGCTGCTCGGTCGACAGCAGCACGTTGCTCAACAGCGAGGGGCTGCCGGGGCCGGCGATGCTGAACATGTTCGGGAAGCCGTGCACCTGCAGCCCGAGGTGCGTCACCGGACCCGCGGACCACTTCTGCTTGAGCGTCTGCCCGCCGCGCCCAGTGATCCTGGGGCGCAGCAACGAGCCGGTGAGCGCGTCGAACCCGGTGGCGAACACGATCATGTCGAGCTGGTAGGACCCGCCGGTCGTGCGGATCCCGGTCTCGGTGATCTCCTCGATCGGGTGCTCCCCGATGTCCGCGAGCGTGACGTTGTCGCGGTTGAACGTCGCGAAGTAGCCGCTGTCGACGGATGGGCGCTTCGCTGCGAACGGGAAGCCGCGCGGGAGCAGCTTCTCGCGGACCATGGGATCCTTGATCTGCTCGCCGATCTTCTCGCGGATGAAGTCCGCTGCGGTGTCGTTCGCCCTCTGGTCGCGGAGCAGGTCGTAGTAGGCGAGCGCGAAGCCGAAGCCCATGCGGGTCCAGGCGTACTCGTAGTGCTCGCGCCGCTCCTCCTCTGTGGCGTCCAGGGCGGACTGCTTGCTCGGGACGAAGCCGAGTCCGCTGGGCGAGTTGCGCGCTTTCTCGCGGCGGTCCCGGTACGTGGCCTTGACCTCGGCGTCGCGCTCGTCGCTGAGGAACGCGTTGGTCGCCGGCACGCTGAAGTTGGCGGTTCGCTGGAACACCGTCACGTGTCCGGCCTGCTCGGCCACGAGGGGGATCAACTGCATGCCGGACGACCCGGTGCCGATGATGCCGACCCGCTTCCCGGTGAAGTCGACGGGCTCGTGCGGCCACTGGCCGGTGTGGTAGATCTCGCCGTGGAACGTCTCCTGGCTGGGGAGCTCAGGGAGCTTGGTGGTGGACAGCTGGCCGGTCGCCATGACGAGGAAGCGGGAGCTCCAGCGGTCCCCGGATTCGGTGACGACGTCCCAGCGGCTGTCGTGCTCGTCCCACGTGGCTGCGGTCATGCGCTGGTGGAGATGGATGTCCTTGCGCAGGTCGAACCGGTCCGCGACGTGGTTGATGTAGCGCAGGATCTCCGGCTGGGTCGCGTAGCGCTCGGTCCACCGCCACTCCTGCTCGAGGTCCTCGGAGAAGGAGTACGAGTAGTCGTAGCTCTCGACGTCGCAGCGCGCGCCCGGGTAGCGGTTCCAGAACCACACCCCGCCGATGTCGCTGCCTGCCTCCAGCACTGCTACCGACAGGCCCTGCCCGCGGAGCGTGCACAGGCTCCGGAGCCCCGCGAAACCTGCGCCCACCACGACAACGTCGACTCGACCGGCCACTGCGTCCGTCACTGCGGCACCTCCCTGAGAAGAACGCTAGCGGCGTCGTCATGAGAAGTCAACACTCTCGTTGATGACAGCTCGGCAGTTGCGCAGGGCACTTGTCAACCCCTACGTTGAACGCCGTCGAACAGGGTGGCGCAGCCGTCCGCCGGTCGGCGGCTCAACGACTGCCGACCCGAGCCAGCAACCCGAAGAGGTGCCGGTGGATCTGGAGACCCTGCTCGACGAGGAGGACCGGGTCGCGACGGTCACCCGCAACCGGCCGCACATGGGTGGGAGGCTTCGCCAGGCCAGTAAGCAGACCAAGCAGAACGCGCCCAACGGGTCCTGACCGGATGTGGGCGAGGCCGTCCGCGGCTGAATTCCGCCGCGCCCGCGGCCGCCGTTGACGCAGAGAAGGAGGCAGGCAACATGGTGCTCAGGCCAGTGGAGGAGCGGCAGGCAGCGCTGGAGGAGCGTTTCCCCCGCTGGGTCCCCCGGACGCTCGACGCCGCGCTCGACGCCGCAGCCGCAGAGTTCCCGGGCCGCCCTTACGTCGTCACGGACGACCGTTCCTGGACGTACCGCGAGGTCCAGGAGTGGTCCGTCCGGCTCGCGAACGGGCTCGTGCAGGCCGGCGTACAGCCCGGGGACCACGTCGGCGTGGTGATGGCGAACTACCCGGAGTTCGTCGCGCTGAAGTACGCCATCTCGCGGGCGAGTGCCGTCTGCGTCCCCATCAACTTCCTCAACCGTCGCGACGAGCTCGGCTACGTCATCCGGCAATCCGACGCCGTCGTGCTCGTGACGATGGACCGCTTCCGCAACCTCGACTACCTGGGGATGCTCGACGAGCTGGCGCCCGGATGGGAGCGGAACGGCGGCGGAGACGTCTTCCCGCGGTTGCGCAAGGTCTTCGTGCTCCCCACCTCCGCCGAGGGCGGCCGGGCCGGGGCGGCGACCATGCAGGAGCTGGCCGCGAGCGACCAGGGCTGGCAGCCCGTGGCGGCCTCGGACCCGGGCTCGCCGGCCGATGTGCTGTACACCTCGGGGACGACGGGCGACCCGAAGGGCGTGCTGCTGACGCACGACATGCTGCTCCGGACCGCGTACGGGAGTGCGTACGCCCGCGCCTTCCAGGACGGCCGCCGCATCCTGTTCTCCCTGCCGATGTACCACGTGTACGGCTACGTCGAGGGCATGCTCTCCGTGCTGTTCGTGGGCGGGTCCATCGTGCCGCAGCTGACCTTTGACCCGGTGGAGACGCTGCGCGCCATCGAACGGCACCGCGCCGACGACGTGCTCCTCATCCCGGTGATGACGCTGGCCGTGCTCGACGCCGCCCGGCAGCGCGGTGTTGACCTGTCGTCGCTCACCTCCGTCATCTCGTCCGGCGGTCAGTCTCCCGCCGGGATCTGGGACGACATCTTCGAGCTGCTGCAGCCCGAGGAGGTCACCACCGGCTACGGCATGAGCGAGACGACCGGCTCCACGACCGTGACGCGCCCGGACGACCCCAAGGACAAGCTGCTGACGACGAACGGCCGGTTGCGCGAGGTCGGCGTCGCCGGCAACCTCGAGCTCGGGCACCGGCTGGCGGTGTACAAGGTCGTCGATCCCGAGACCGGGCAGGACCTGCCTGCTGGCTCTGTCGGCGAGCTTCTCGTCCGGGGTCCTGGCGTCACGCCTGGCTACTACAACAAGCCGGAGGAGACCGCTGCAGCGTTCACGGAGGACGGGTGGCTCCGCACCGGCGATCTCGGCCAGGTCGACGCCGACTACCTGACGTTGGTCGGGCGCAACAAGGACGTCTACCGCTGCGGCGGCGAGCAGGTCGTGCCCAAGCAGGTCGAGGACGTGCTCACGATGCACCCCGCCGTCTCGCAGGCGCACATCGTGTCGGTCAAGGACGACCGCATGGGCGAGGTGGGTGTCGCCTACATCGTCTTCAAAGACGGTACGACCGCGACCGAGGATGAGTTGATCGCCTGGTGCGCCGAGAGGGTCGCGAAGTTCAAGGTGCCCAAGTACGTGCTGCCGATCGCGGCCGACGAGATCCCGGCGACGCCGAGCGGGCGTCCCCGCAAGTTCTTGCTCGCTGAGATGGCGGCACAGCGGCTCGGTGCCGCATGACGGCGCCAGCAGTGCCGCGTGTCGCGCTCGTCACCGGAGGCGCGCGCGGCATCGGCGCCGCGGTCGCGCTGCGTCTCGCGCAGGACGGGCACGACGTCGCCGTGCTGGACTTGGACGAGGCCGCCTGCGCCGACTCCGTGGCGGCCGTCAACGCCGTTGGCCGCCATGCGGTCGCGGTGGGCGCCGATGTCGCCAACGAGAAGGCGGTCGCGACGGCCGTCGAGCGCCTCGCCGCCGAGCTCGGGCCACCGCTCGTCCTGGTGAACAACGCCGGCATCTTGCGTGACCACGTGCTCCCCAAGATGACAGCCGACGAGTGGGACCTGGTGCAGCAGGTCCACCTGCGTGGAGCCTTCCTGATGTGCCGGGCCGTGCAGCCCCTGATGCGGGAAGCGGGGTGGGGCCGGATCGTCAACCTGTCGAGCACGGCCGCTCTCGGCAACGTGGGCCAGGCGAACTACTCCGCCGCGAAGGCCGGCCTCCAGGGCTTCACGCGCACGCTGGCGCTGGAGCTCGGCCGCTACGGCATCACGGTGAACAGCGTCGCGCCGGGCTACACGATCACGGACATGACGAAGTCAACTGCAGAGCGCATCGGCGTCACGATCGAGGAGCTCAGCAAGGACGTCGTCGCCGGGATCCCGGTCGGCCGGCCTGGACAGCCGGAGGACATCGCGCACGCGGTCTCGTACTTCTGCGACGAGCGCTCCGGGTTCGTGTCGGGCCAGGTCCTGTATGTTGCCGGGGGGCCGCGAGGGTGACGTCTGACCACGACGGCAGGGGCCGGCGAAGATGACGAGGCCTCCCTCGGGTGGCCATCGTGACCGGCGGTGCGCGCGACATCGGGGCATCCCTTTTCAAGCGGTGTTTGGCGACGCCCAACACCTGGTTGTCCGGTAAGCGTCGCGGCATCCGCTCGGCCTAGGCCGGAACCTGAGACTGCCGACAACCTGCGGTCCGCGGCGAGCCGCAGCGGCTGATGGCGAAGGAGCAAGATGGTTGACTACGAGTTCCTCCGCATCCATACGGAAGCCCACGTCGCGACGGTGACTATGATGCGGCCGCCGGTGAACGCGGCCAATCAAGCCATGTACAGGGAGATCAAGGCCGCGTTCTCCGCGATCGAGGAGCTGGCACCGGACGCGCGTGCAGTCATCCTCACCGGTGCCGGCAAGCACTTCTGCGGCGGGAACGATCTGGAGGAGTTCCGGACCCTCACACCGGAAAACGCTGTGGACCGCATGGCGGAAGTGCGTGCGGCCTTCTGGGCGGTGCGCGATTCGGCGCTACCCGTAGTTGCCGCCGTCCGCGGCGTGGCCGTCGGCGCCGGGGTCGCGTTAGCCGCTTCGGCGGACCTTGTTGTCGCGGCGGAGGGAGCGCGCTTCGGGCTCCCCGAGGTCGCCGTTGGCGTCCTCGGCGGCGCCAAGCATCTCTCGCGCCTCGTGCCGCAGGGCGTGGTACGGCGAATGCACCTCACCGCCGACCTAGTGCCGGCGGCGGAACTGCTTCCTTTCGGGGGACTCGCCGCGTTGGTGCCGGTCGACGGTCTCGACGAGGCCGCCAAGGCGCTCGCATCGCGCATCGCAAGGCACAGTCAGATCGCCCTCAAGCTCGCAAAGCAGAGCCTGAATCACATCGAGTACATGGACCTCAAGAGCGGCTATGAGTTTGAGCAGGGGCTCACCGGCCGGTTGTCGGGCTACGACGACTCAAAGGAAGCGCTGCAGGCGTTCCTAGAGCGCCGCGATCCGCGGTACACGGGGACCTGACGACCGAGCGAGCCAGGGAGCATCCTCGGCCGTCGGCGCGCTTCGACTCACGCGGACGCGACCAGCAGCCACCGCCCTGAGGTCGCGTCGTGAGTCGGCCGCCGCTGCTCGGCGGCATCACTCCGCTTCCGGAGTCTCCTGCGGAGCACTCTCTCGGACGGTTCACCCAGTTGCCGGCCCAGCCGACCCAGGATGCGCTGAGCAGCCTGGTCGACAACCGCTACGCCGACCTGCAGGTGGTCAAGCGGGAGGCGAAGAAGCGCGACGTCCTCGCTTTCGTGCTCGGGATGCAGCCCGGTGACCTCGTCCTGACCGTGATGGCGGCCAGCTGCGCCTGGGTCGCTTGGGCGACGGGCCGGCCACCCTCGAGCAGATCGGCGGCTCGACCCTGCTCACCCGACCGGTCGCCTGGCCCGCGGACAACACACCTCCAGTGAAGGACCTGCCGGCGAACGTGCGCGCGCGCGTACGGTTCAAGGGCGAGGACGTCGTCGATCTCACCGACGTGCTGACCGAGCTGGAGGCGCTGGAAGAACCGGACGACGAGCTCGTCGTCGACGACGACTCGCTGGAACTCACCGACGGTGTCGACGTCGTGGTCGCCCCCGTCGAACCCACCGTCCCGGCCGCTCGGGCGGAGCTGACGTGCGACCTGCCCAAGTTGGCGGCCGAGCTGTTCCACGCCGACCCGAGCTGGTTGCGGGAGCTGCTCGTCAGCCTCAATGAGCGGCGACAGGTCGTGCTGGAGGGCCACCCGGGACGGGCAAGACCTTCGTCGTCCAACGCCTGCTCGAGGCGTGCGGCGTGGTCGAAGGCGAGTCCGCGCTCGTGCAGTTCCACCCGACCTACTCCTACGAGGACTTCGTCGAGGGTTTCCGTCCCCGTTCGGACGATGCCAGCGCCACGCTGGCCGTCGTACCGGGACCGCTGACGTGGCTCGCCACGAGGCCAGGAATGCCCCCGGCAAACCGTTCGTGCTGGTCATCGACGAGATCAACCGGGCGAACATCGCCAAGGTGTTCGGGGAGCTGTACTTCCTGCTGGAGTACCGCGAGGCCGAGATCGAGCACTCCACAGCGACGGTAAGGAGCGGGTCATGCTCCCGGAGAACCTGTTCACCATCGGCATGATGATCACCGCCGACCGCTCCATCGCCCTGCTCGACGCCTCATCTCAGTCAGCCGGTTGCTTGTGATCAGCTGAGCGAGGTCACCGGAGCGGGGGTGCTTGACCAGGTCTTTGCTCACAGGGGCTGGGCCTGCAAGGCATGTCGGTGACGGTCCGCCCCGGCGACGTCGAGCTGCGGCGGGGAGTGGCTGCATGGACCGGCGGCCGGCGCGACGACGCGGGCCTCGCGCCGCTTGGCGACGGTCTGTGAGCACGGCGTGGAGCAGCGGTGGCGTGGCGACCGGCAGCAGGTCCAGCGTCATGCCGATCATCGAATCAGCCGCACGGTCAGCGGCAGATCGAGCGCCGCCGAGGCGCGATCGGCGGTGAGGACCGAGCTCGAGGGGTCGCGCAGCGCCAGGGACAGGCAGGACCGGTTCACCCAGAGACAGAGCGCGACCCCCCGCGACACTGCATAGAGCACCTGCCAGCTCCGCGTCGCGCTCGGTCAACGGCTCGACCACGACGCCGGCTGCCCGCAGCAGCGGTGCGAGCTGACGCGGGTCGATGTCGGCGTCGACGAGCTTGCCGACGACCTCGGCCAGGTTGACCGTGCACAGCAGGGCTCCACCCAGCTCGTGCTCGACCAGGTCGGCACCGGGCTCGTCCTGCACGAGGGCGAGCACTGCGCTCGCGTCGAGCACCGTCACGGCGCTGCGACTTCGGCCCTCCGCTCGGCCAGCAGCTCGTCGAGCAACGAGCGCCCGGTTACGGCTCGCGCGAGGCCACGCAGCTGCGGTGCGGCGCGGCGCGGACGCTCGAGTACCAGCCGTTGGTCCTCGACGTGCAGGTGCAGGGCTTCGCCTGGCTGCAGGCCCAGGGCCGCGCGGATGTCCGCAGGGATGACCACCCGACCCTGCTGTCCGAACACCACTGTGGCATTTATTCAACGAGCGTGCCACGCGGAGTACGAATGTGTCACAAGCCTGTGAGGACAACGCGCCAGGCGCCTGCCACTTAAGTCCGGGCGGGCGGCCAGGAACGCGTCGAGCTCGGTTGCGGCGTCTCGGCGGCCCTGTCGCGTACCGCGTCGCGCCGCCAGACCGGACTTCCGCAAATGGTGGGCACGGCCGGGGCCTGCAAAAGCGTTGCCTTCGGTCGCTGTCCGCTTTCGGCGGCACTCGGTCGGGTTGCGGGGGAGCCCTGTTGACCAGGCGTTGACGGCCACGCCGCTCGGGCATGCAGCCGTAGGCAGCGAGCACGCCTGTACCTGCCCCGCCTTCGACCGGCAGCTGCAGTGGCTACAGGTGGAGGTGCAGCCGCAGGGCTTCGTCCAGCTCGGCCATCAGCGACGGCGGCAGGCGTGCCACGACCGGTCCGACGCGTTCGACGGCAACCGAGCGGACCTGCTCGGCCTGGGCCTTGGAGTTAACCCGCAGCCCCATGTCGACCGCCGGTAGTAGCGTCTGGAACGGAAAGACCTGTCTGGTATTGCTCGTGACGGGCACGACCGTCACGACGCCTCTGGCGAGACGGGTGGCGGTGGCGTTCGCCCTGTCGTTGCTTACGATCACCGCGGGCCGGCGCTTGTTCGCCTCGCTGCCGCGCGCGGGCTCGAGGTCGGTCAGGCGCACCTCACCGCGCAGCATCGGCGAGCCCGTCGGCGGCCGTGCCGTCCCACAGACCCTGTTCGCCGGAGTTGTCCCACTCCTCCCACGCGGACGGGTAGTCCTGCTCGAGATTGGGGTGGCGCAACAGGCGCACCGCGTGCTGCACGGCGGCGGAACGTGACGGCAGACCCTCCTTGCGGACGTACTCATCGAGCAGGGCGACATCCTCGTCCGGCAAGCTGACGCTGAGCTTCATCAGCCGATACTACTGCAGTCGTACCGAGGTGGCACGAGTGCGCCAGCAGCGCGCCTTGCGCCGGGCCGCCGCGGCAGCGCCGCTGGTCGAGACGATCCTCGCTAGGTTGGTATCACTCGCGGTATCATGTGTTCATGGCGATGACGTTGCGGTTGGACGAGCAGGAGACAGCCGCCTTGCGCGAGCGGGCGGAACGCGAGGGCCGGTCGATGCAGGACGTCGCGCGGCAGGCCGTCCGGGACTACATCGAGCGCACCAGCAAGCACGAGCTGCTCCATGCCGTGCTCGACCGTGAGCTGCCCCGCTACGCGGAGGCGCTCGAGCGTCTCGGGAAGTGATCTTCCTCGACCTCGAGGACCTGCTGCACGTCGCCGAACGCGCCACCGGTGGCCCGGTGGAGGTGCGCGACATCGGGCTGCTGGAGTCGGCAGCTGCCCGCCCGCGTGCGTCGGCGTTCGGCGCGGACGCCTACCCCACGCCGCACGACAAAACCGCTGCGCTGCTGCACTCGATCGTTCGCAACCACGCCCTGGTCGACGGGAACAAGCGACTGGGGCTGGCTGCGGTCATCGCGTTCCACGGCCTGAACGGGCGTCGGCTGACGATGACGAACGATGAGGCGTACGACGTCGTCATGGCGCTCGCGGCCGGGAACGTCGAGGACGTCGCCCAGATTGCCCAGCTGCTGGCAGCGGGCAGCGAGAGCACCTGACAGTCAGACTCGCAGCCGGCACGACGTACGGTGCGTCCATGCCGCGCCGCCCACCCGAGCAGCCGTCCGACCTGCCTCCCGAGGTGTCCGAGGCGATCGCCGCGATGGACCCCGACCAGCTGCGCGCGACGACCTTTCAGCTGCTCGACCTGGCCGGCGCCCGGGCGCGCAAGCGCATCGCCCCGGCGCCGCAGCGCCGCCGCCGGCGCCGGGCCAAGGAGCCGTTCGGTGTGACCGTCCGCGTCGACCTCGTCGGCGCGAAGCCGCCGGTGTGGCGCCGCCTCGTGCTGCCATCGACCCTGCGGCTGGATCAGCTGCACGGCGTGCTGCAGGCCGTCTTCGACTGGACGGACAGCCACCTGCACCGCTTCAGCCTGGACGACGAGGCGTGGGGCGACGGCGAGAAGTACCTGTGCCCGTACGACGTCGAGGAGGGCGAGGACGACGGCGTCCCTGCGAGCGATGTGCGGCTGGACGAGGTGGTCGCCGCGACGGGGGACGTGCTGACCTACCTGTACGACTACGGCGACGACTGGCACCACCGGCTGGTCGTCGAGCAGGTCGGGCCGGCGGTCGACGACGTGCGGCTGCTGGCCGGGCACGGGGCCGCGCCGCCGGAGGACAGCGGCGGCATCTGGGACTGGGACGCGGGCGCGGCGCCGCCGCTCAACCTCGCCGAGGCGCAGGCCGCGCTCGCCGTCTGGAGCGCCACCCGGTCGATGCCGCCGGGGCTGCGCGCGCTGCAGCAGCAGCTGTACGGGACGCCCGATGAGGCCGCGCTGCTCGAGCTGCTCGACGCCGCCGGGCTCGACCAGCCGATGGCGGTGGACGACGACGTCGCCGAGACGGCCACCGCGAGGTACCGCTGGCTGCTGCACCGGGTCGGTGCGGGCGTGAAGCTGACCGCTGCCGGGTGGCTGCCGCCGGCCCTGGTGACCGAGACGATGGACGCGCTGTGGCCTCAGGACCGCTGGATCGGCAAGCGCAACCGCGAGGACCTGACCGAGCCGGTACGTCGGCTGCGCGCCTCGGCGCAGCGCGCCGGCCTGCTGCGGGTGTCCCGCGGGCAGCTGCTGGCGACGAAGGCGGGTACGGCGCTGCGCGACGATCCGCACGGGCTGTTCCGGCACCTGGCCGAGAGGCTGCCCGGCCGGCCCCGGGACGCGTTCGCCCGGACGGCGACCCCGCTGGTGCTGGTCGCCGTCGCCGCCGGGCGCACCGATCACCAGCCCCTGGCCGAGCTGCTGACCGCGGCCGGCTGGGTCACGGGCGAAGGCGGGGCGGTGAGCCCCTACGCGCCGGCCCACGGCGCGAGTGACGCGCTGGAGGTGCTCGACGTCGCGGGTGCCTGGCGCGACATCGACTGGCGCAACCGGGTGGTCACCCGGGTCGGGCGCACGCTCGCGCACGCCGCGCTGGTCTGCGCGCGCTGACCGGCCGGAGCGCCGCAAGCCGTGTCTGCCATCGGTGGACAACCGGCCGGGCTCGCCGATGTCAGGCCGCGAGCGGTGCGCGGGTGACCAGGCACCGGGCATCGCGCTGTCGGTCTACCGCGTCGTCCAGGAGGCCCTCATCAACGCCCTGCGCCAAGGCGGCGCGGTCGCGACGCAGGTCCGCGTCGATGTCGGCGACACGTGCTGGTGGAGGTGCGCAACACCTTGCCGACACCGCGGCGCGCGAACAGTCAGGGCAGCGAGCGGGTGGTGTCGACCGCGACGGTGAACACGCACGTCGCTGCGGTGCTGGCCGAGCTCGGGGCGCGCGACCGGGTGTAGGCCGTGATCGCGGCCTTTGAGAGCGGCCTCATCCCGACGTCATCGCGCCCTGCGTCCACCGTCGACGCCTTCGTCCCCAACGTCAGCCGGCAGCCCTGGAACGGGCTGGCTTACGCGGTTCAGTGGCAGAATGACCCTGAGCCGGCAGGAGGCGCGATGTCCAGTTCGATGCTTGACCCGGCGGGGCCGTGGATTTTCGACCAGCTCGTCGACCTGCCTGACGACGGTCGCCGCTACGAGGTCGTCGACGGGCACCTGGTCGTGACGCCACCGCCCTCGCAAGAGCACCAGTCCGTGAGCAACCGGCTGCACCGGCAACTGTCAGAACAGTGCCCGCCGGAGTGGGAGGTGGTCTTTGAGTTTGCCCTGCCGCTCGGCTCGGACGGTCGGGTCCCGGACCTGGCCGTCGTACGCCGTCGCCCCTTGTCGTTCGGTCCTCGGCCCTACCCGCAGGGGCCAGCGGAGTTCGGACTGGTGGTCGAGGTGACGAGCCCGTCGACGCGCAAAACCGACCTGTTCGCCAAGCCGGGGGAGTACGCCGAGGCCGGGATCCCGCTGTTCTGGCGGGTCGAGCGCACCCCCGAGCTCGCCGTCCACGCCTTCCGGCTGGCCGAGAGCGGCTATCGGGACGTCACGGTTGTGCGCGGCGCAGGCGGTACCTGCCCAGCGCCTTGGGGCGACGTGGACATCGATCTCGAGCGGGTGCGCACCGGTTGATAGGGCATGCGCTGACCTCGGTGCGTCGAGGCCGCACTCTGCGGCGAGGCGCTCGGCCGGCCGGGCATTGAGTCCTGCGGCGCGGGTGGCGTCGATGCCGTCGTACGGTGCGTCCATGCCGCGCTGGCGACCCCGCTGGTGCTGGTCGCCGTCGCCGCCGGGCGCAGCCATGGCCAGCCCTTGGCCGAGCTGCTGAGCGCGGCCGGCTGGGTCACGGGCGGAGGTGGGGCGGTGAGGCCCTACGCGCCGGCCCACGGCGCGAGTGACGCGCTGGAGGTGCTCGACGTCGCGGGTGCCTGACACGACATCGACTGGCGAAAGCGGGTGATCACTCCGGTCGGGGCGGGCTCGCGCACGCCCCGCTGATCTCGGCGCGCTGACGGGCCGAATCGCGTAGGTTGCAGCGCGTCAAGCACTGCGGCCCGACGAGCAAGTCAGCGACACCCGACGAGCCCCCACCCGCAGGTAGGTCTGTCCTGCCTTCGTCCGGGGTCGCGTCGTGCCGCTCTACCGTGCCGCTGTGGCGCAGTTCCGCGCGCAGGTCTTCGACGGCAGCCTGGTGCCCACCCTCGTCGAGCAGTACCGGCACCGCCTGGCCCGTTCGCCGGCGCCGGCCGAGATCCGGTCCTGGGAGCGCAGCCTGCACACGCTGTCCGCCGACCTGGTGCAGGCCGGCCTCGATGAGGTCGAGGTGCTGGTGGAGTACCAGCTGCCGCTGACCAGCAAGCGCGCCGACGTCGTGCTGTGCGGCGTGCACCCGAGGACCGGGCAGCCGTCTTACGTCGTGGTCGAGCTCAAGCAGTGGAGCTCGGCCTCGCTGCTCGAGGACTCCGTCGACCTGTGTGTGGTGTCGGCGTACGGCGGGGCCCGGCTGCACCCCGGTGAGCAGGTACGGCGGTACTGCGGGCACCTCGGCGACTTCCTCGCGAGCCTGGCCGGTCTCGACGACCCGCTGGCTGGTGTGGCGTACCTGCACAACGCGACCGACCTCGACGTCGAGGAGCTGTTCCGGCTGCCCGAGGACGACCAGGGGCGGCTGTTCACCGGCCAGCGGCGCGCGGAGTTCCTCGACTACCTCAAGGGGCGGCTGGCCCCGGCCTCCGGGGCGGAGGCCGCCGACCAGCTGCTGGGCAGCGCGGTGCGGCCGAGCCGGCAGCTGCTGGCGCTGGCCGCCGAGGAGGTGCAGCGGCGCGAGATGTTCCGGCTGCAGGACCAGCAGCAGACGGCGTACAGCCTGGTGCTGCGCGCACTGGAGCGGGCCCGCCGCGGCGTCAGCAAGCAGGCGATCGTCGTGGTCGGCGGTCCGGGCTCGGGCAAGAGCGTCATCGCGCTGTCCCTGCTCGGCGAGCTGTCGCGGCAGGGCCGCACGGTGCTGCACGCGACCGGCTCGTCGGCGTTCACCCAGACGCTGCGCAAGGTGGCGGGGCAGCGGGCGCCGCGGGTGAAGGCGATGTTCCGGTACTTCAACCAGTTCGGCGAGCTGGAGCCGAACGAGCTCGACGTGCTGCTCTGCGACGAGGCGCACCGCATCCGGGAGACCTCGGCCAACCGCTACACCAGGGCGAGTGCGCGGACCGGTACGCCGCAGGTCGACGAGCTGCTGCAGGTCGCGCGGGTGCCGGTGTTCCTGCTCGATGAGCACCAGGTGGTCCGGCCTGGTGAGCTCGGTTCGCTGCGTGAGATCGAGGCGGCCGCGGCGCGGCTCGGCATCGACGTGGAGTGCGTGGAGCTCGACGGGCAGTACCGCTGCGGCGGTAGCCGGGCGTACGAGACGTGGGTGCTGCGGCTGCTCGGGCTCGAGCCGGGTGGGCCGATGGTGTGGGCGGGTGACGAGCACTTCGCGGTGCAGCTGGCCGACAGCGCCGAGCACATGGAGGCGGTGCTGCGCCGGCACCAGGACTCCGGCTACAGCGCCCGGATCAGTGCCGGTTACTGCTGGCCGTGGGGCGATGCGCATCCCGATGGCAGCCTGCCCGAGGACGTCGTGGTGGGGGAGTGGCGGCGGCCGTGGAACAACAAGAAGGACCAGCGTCGGCGGCGCGCCCGGCCGGCCGTTCTGGTCCAGTGACCCGGCCGGGTTCGGGCAGGTCGGCTGCGTCTACACCGCGCAGGGCTTCGAGTACGACTGGTCGGGCGTCATTCTGGGCCCCGACCTGGTCTGGCGCGGCGACCGCTGGGTCGCGCAGCCGGGCAAGAGCTTCGACACGCAGGTCAAGCGGGCGTCGCTACCGGAGTTCGACCGCGCGGTCCGCAACACCTACAAGGTGCTTTTGACGCGGGGCATGCTCGGGTCCGTCGTGTACAGCACGGACCCGGAGACGCAGCGGTTCTTGAGTGCTCTGCTGCAGCGCGAGGTCAGCCGGGCGCCGGGAGGCGTCGGTGATCACGAGGTAGGGCGGCCACGGAGCGGCGTTCCTCGTCGCGGGGCCTAAGGCGTTGTTCTCATTTCTGTCTGGCGAAGAAGGCGTGAAGGTCAGACCTGTCGTTCTCCGTCGCGGGTGCCGAGGGCTACATGACCGTCGGCGAGTACGACGACGGCACGCTCGGCGAGGTCTTCATCAAGATGAGCAAGCAGGACTCGACACTTGCTGGTGTGATGGACGCCTTCTCGGTGTCGATCTCGATCGGCCTGCAGTACGGCGTGCCGCTGGAGGCGTTCGTCTCCAAGTACATCAACATGCGCTTCGACCCGGCCGGCATGACCGACGACGACGACATCCGCATCGCGCAGTCGGTGATGAACTACCTCTTCCGTCGCCTGGCGCTGGACTACCTGCCGCTGGAGAAGCGTGCCGAGCTCGGCATCTTCTCGGCGGACGCCACCGCGACAGTCGTTTTTCATGCGTCAAAACCGGCGATCTGGAAGCGCAGCTCGTCCATGCGTCCGCTGTCTCCGGTTGGTCTCGAGCAGGGTCTCCTGCTGCTGCTGCCACATGGCGACGGCCTTGCGCGCCAGGCCGGCCTGGGCGTCGAGAACGGCCGTGGCGGCAGTCAGCTCGGTGTCCAACTGGTTGCGCATTCGGATCTCCTGCGCCTTGGTCGCCGTTTCGGACTGCTGCACCGCGTCGAGGCGGGTGCGCAGGTCCTTCATCTCCGGGTCGTTGAGCCCGGTCTGGCCGACGGGGTCACCGCCGACTGCAGTTCTGCCTGGAGCTCGGTGACCTGAACGGCGAGGGTCTACTGGCTCGGGCCTGCTACCAGCAGCAGGCGAACTGTCTACGGCGGCACCGACAGCATCCGCGTTCGCCGTGCCCTGGCCGACAAGCTCATCGACGCGTTCCCGGAGCTGCCCGGTCCCCGAGGCCGCCCGGCTAGGCCGCACGCTGAGGGCCTGGCGACCGCGCTCTGCTCGCGAGTCAGCCTGCTGATTGCCACGCCAGGATCAGAGCGCGAGCACCAGCCGGAGCGCCGCGTCGACCTGCCGCAGCTCGTCGTACGTCAGGTGCCCGGCGGCAGTTCCGAGCCGCTCGGGGTCGACCGCCGCGGTGTGCTCGACCAGCACCTGGGTGAGTTCGCCCAGCACCTCGACCTCGGGACGAAAGGTCGCCGGCCGGGCCGAGATCGAGGTCGGGGCGACCAGCCAGGTCGACAGCGGCAGCAGATCGGACTGCACCACGACGGCGAAGCGGGCGCCGGACTGCTCGTGGCCGCGACTTTCGCGCGGGGCCTTGAGCCGGAAGACCTCACCACGCACGCAACGTCTCCATGTCCTTGAGCACCTGCGCCGATTCGGCCCGGTCGGCAGGGTCGGCGGTGAGCGCAGCAGCTTCTGCGCGCAGGAGCTGCTGCGCGCGCGCCCCGGCCGCCTCGATCAGCGCCGCCCGGACGGCCGCAGACACCGGTGTCCCGTCCCGGGTCAGTACCGACAGCGCCCGCAGCGCGTCCTCGTCCGGGCGGAAGGTGATCGTGTCAGCCATGTCCGGAGTGTCGCACGATAGGTAAGACAGGGCACGGGTAGTGCGCGACTTGACCGTCGCCGAAGAGCGTCGCGCAACTGGCTGGCGAGGTGCGCGTGATGCCGACCTGGTCGGCGTTCTCGCGTTGCGAGGACCGGCGCGACGGCCGGTCAGCGAATCGCTGGTGCGGCTGCTCGAGCCGCAGGCGGTCCCCTTCCTGGCCGCGTATCAGTACACGGACCCAGGTCTTCGGAAGCGGGAGGCGTGGGAGCAGACTTGGGTGCTGCAGCGCAGCGAGGACGCCGGCGAGCACGTCGGGACGGTCCCTGTCACGCCCAAGCACACCTCGGCCGACTACCGTAAGGCGTCGTACTGGCAGGCGCGAGGCAAGCTCGACGTGCTGAAGGAGGGCTTCATCTTGTACCCCGATGCCGGTCGCGACACCGACCCCACGCCGCAACCGCCGGTGGGGGAAGGGCCGCTGCTTCGTCGGTGCGCAGCGTTGTTGTAGGCCGCCGCATCGGGTGATGATGGCGGCGACGCTCTGGCTGACGACCGGATGGCGACCTAAGAACGCCGCTGGATGAAGTCCGGCTGGGATTCCGCGGGAGTCGTCCAGCGGGAGCAGGGCGTGGGTTCGCCGGCAGACGCCCGTCTCGCACCAGGGGCGCTTGCTGCGCACGAGCGCCTACCAGTGGCGCTGCGGCATCACGCGTACGGCGGCGGGATCTGCGGTGGCGGACCCTGGGTCGCCGTCCGCCCACTCGTCCACCCCGGCCGCCGCCCCCAGTTGTTCTCGGCAGTGCAGCACTTGTTGCATTGTGGCCTCGCCAGCCGCCACAAGTGCAAGGGAACTGGCCGTACCCTTGCATACATGCGGGCCGACCAGTTCGTGGACAGCCCCACCGGAGTCCTCGTGCCGGTTGCCGGGACCTCGCCCCGCTGGGGCGCATGGGAGCACGTCGCCTTCGTCCCGCATGCGTTGCCCGGCGTCGCGCTCTCCCTCTCGCCCGAGACGTACGGCGCCGTGGCGGAGGCCCGCGCCGCGCTCGCCGCGCTGGACAGCACCGCCGTGCGCTTGCCCAACCCCAGCCTGCTCCGGCGTCCCGCCCTGCGGCAGGAGGCCCAGAGCACCTCGGCGCTGGAAGGCACGTACGCCGCTCTCGAGGACGTCCTGGCCGCAGACGCGGACGAGCAGCAGCCCGATCTGGAGTTGCGTGAGGTCCTCAACTACGTCCGGGCCGCTGACCATGCCTTCGGGTGGCTCTCTGACGGTCGACCGTTGACCGTCGGGCTCCTCGTGGACCTCCAGGCGCGACTGGTGGCCGGGACGGCGGCCGACGACGGACACGCCGGTCGGCTGCGCGACATCCAGGTCGCCATCGGTGCAGGTCCCGGGGCGCACGTGCGGGAGTCACGGTTCGTCCCGCGCCCCCCCGGGCCTGCCATGGAGGCGCAGGTGCGTGACCTCGTCGACTGGATGTCGACCGACCACGGCCGATCCATCGATCCGGTGGTGGCAGCCGGGATGGCGCACTACCAGTTCGAGACGCTGCACCCTTTCAACGACGGCAACGGTCGCATCGGCCGTCTGCTCGTGGTGCTGGACCTGCTGTCCCGGGGTGTGCTCTCGGAGCCGATCCTCACCATCTCCCCCTGGTTCGAGGCACGCAGGGCGGAGTACTACGACTCCCTGCTGGCCGTGAGCGCTCGCGGCGACTGGGACCGCTGGCTGTCCTTCTTCGCTGACGGACTCAGTGCCTCCGCGCGCAGCGCCCTCGAGCGGCTCACGAATTTGCTGGCGGTGCAAGAGGAGCTGAAGGCACGCATTCGCGCGTCCGGACTCCGCGCCGAGTCCGCCCTGCGTCTGATCGACCTGGCCGTCGGGCAGCCAATCTTCTCCGTGCGCCAGGTCGAGCGTCATCTCGAGCTGACATACGCCCGAGCCAACGGGCTCGTCCGCCAGCTCGTCACCATCGGCGTGCTGCGGCAGTACGACGCTGCACGCTACAGCCGGAGGTTCACCGCGCCGGAGATTCTCGCCGTCCTGCTCCGGGCGACCTGACGACGCAGCGGTGGCGGCGAAAGCAGGGCGGCAAGCACTGCCGGAGCCGGCGCTGACCCCGAAGCGGCCGGCCCAGACCGGTATGCCGGTCAGTGCAGCGCCCGGGCGATCTCGTCGACGCCCGGCGGCGGCTGGTCAGCTCGCAGGAATAGCAGTAGCGCGTCCACCACCGGCCGCTGGGTAGCGCAGGTGACAGCCTGCGCGCAGGCGCGCAGCTGCGCCGTGTAGTGCCGCACCTTGGCCGCCAGCGCCTCGTCGTCGGGCGTCGCGTCCGACTTGTCGTCGACGACGACCAGCCCGTCCGGCGTCTCGATCACCAGGTCGACGAAGCCCTCGACCAGCCGCCCGTCGAGTCCGGTGACTACCGGCAGCTCCTTCCAGTACCTGTCGCGGATCTGTCGACTTCTTCACATCGATCTGCCAATCCAGATCGAGCTCGGAGTCGAAGTCGATCGTGATGCGGCCAAGCTTGGTGTGCTCGTCCTTCGCGCCGCCCACCCCCAGCCAGTCGCCGGACACCACTAGGCGCTTGTTGCGATAGACGTAGAACCCCTGCTGAGCATTCCAGCCGCGGATGCCCGCGCCGGCCTGCTGCTGCTGCTCGCTCAGCTTGCTGCGATGCGGCAGCACGTACGCCTTGACCTCAACCCTGGTTCCGCGAAACGGGAGCTTCTCGGTCGTCACGAGGTGCGTCGCCGGGTGCTTGAGGATCGGATCCCACGGCTGGACCGCGACATCGTTCACGCGGATCGAGCGCGCGCCCCTTCCGGCCAGGAAGCGGTGGAAGGTAGCGCCTAGGTGGGTCCGCACCTGATCGACCACGGCGTAGAAGCGGTCCGCCGCCCTCTCGGGGTCGTGCTCGACGTCCCCGACTAGGCGGTCGCACTTACTCCAGACCACGGCCGTGCCGCCGGTCCGGGTCACCTGGCTCAGGTAAGGCGCTGCCTGCGCTGATGGCAATCGCAGCAGTCGCCACTGCCCGCTCGTCCCGACCAGGTCCAGGTCCCAGCGGCGAACGTGCGCCTGCCCGGAGGCGTCACGGGTGATGACAGTCAGCTCGCGCGCCTGGGCGAAGGACGCCGTCTTGAGGCCCAGCCCGAACCGCCCGAGGTCGCTGGCGGCCCTGGTGCTCAATGGACTGATGGAGCCGGGGCGCATCGCCTCAAGGAGCGTCGCCTCGTCCATGCCGCGCCCGTCGTCCACGATCGCCAGGTGGGAGTCGCTGCCAGCCCACTCAAAGTGCAGCACCATCTCCGAGGCTCCGGCACTGATGCTGTTGTCGAGCAGGTCGGCGATCGCCGTCTCCGGCGAGTACCCGAACGACCGCAAGCTCTCGACGAGGGCCTTCGGTCGGGGCGCCGCCTCGTCCCACTCTTCGACACCCTCTGCGCTCGCCTCCACCCGTGCCAAACGCCGGCGCTCCCCTCGTCCGTCCGTAGCGGACGGTGACGGGCGGTTCCGGCCGTGCGACGGTGTCGGTGCGAATGTAGTCACAGACTCATCGGGCAGAAGGGCGATTCGGTGGACGAACAGGAACATGCCCCCGGCGGCAGCCCTGTCGTGGCGCGTGACCAACGCGCGGAAGCGGCCGGCGAGCCCTCGGCCGAGGGACCTGGACGTTGGACCGGGTGTGGGAGCGCCTCGGGATCGGTACGGCGATCCGCGAGGCCGCCGAAGGCAGGCGCCTGGACGCTCAGGCGGTCGAGCGGGTGGTGTTCGCGCTGGTCGCGCAGCGCGCGCTGGAACCCAGCAGCAAGCTGGCCGACACCCGGTGGGTCGCCGAGCGGGTCGCGGTCGAGGGGCTGACCGCGATGACCGAGGACCAGGCGTACCGGGCGATGGACTTCCTGCTCGACGCACTCGACGACATCGCCGGTGAGATCTTCAGCTCGGTCGCACACCTGCTGAACCTTCATCTGGACATGTAAGTGACGGCGACCTGCGGCCGGCCCATCCCGCGACGGCTGGTCAGCGGGGCGTGCTACGCGGACAGGTAGCCATCAGCAGCGCCACGTGGGTATGTCTCATAATCGTGGAACCGCGGCGGCGGCACCAGAGCGGACGCCCGCACCGCCGGGATCCAGGTCCGTGAGTACCAGTTGCTGCGCCGCAGCGGCTGCCCGTCCGGTGAGGTGAAGACCAGCTCACCCGAGGCGCCAGCCAGGTGGGTGGCCAGATGAGTGTCCAGGGCGGCGACCACCGGCTGCGGCAGCGAACGGTGCGCCGCGACCCGCGGGTCTTGGGCTGGCCCACGCTGAGCTGCCCGTGCACATCGACCAGGGTCTGGTCGATGTGCAGCCGCCGGCGGGGCAGGTCCAGGCGGTCCCGGCGCAGCCCGGTCAGCTCGCCCCAGGGCATCCGGGTGCCGGCGGCGGTGAGCACCAGGCAGCGGTAGAACGGGTCGACCGCGTCCAGCAGGGTCTGCAGCTGCCCGGCGGACAGGTACACCGCGTCGCACCGCGGTGCGCGGGGCAGCACCGTGCGCCGGCACGGGTTGACCAGCAGCAGTCCCTCCTCCACCGCGTCGCGCAGCATCGTGGACAGCAGCGCGTGCACGTGCCGCACCGTGCCGGCCGAGCGCCGGGCCGACAGCTCGGCGACGAAGGTCCGGATCCGGATCGGGGTGAGGTCTTTCAGCGCCACGTCGCCGAAGGCCGGCGCCAGGTGGTTGGCGTACCGGCCCAGGTCGCCGGCGCTGGTCGTCGGGCGGACCGTGCGGGTGGCGAACCAGCGCTCGGCCCAGTCCCGGAACGCCAGCGCGCCGCCGCGCGGATCCACCCACAGCCCGCGGGCCCGGTCGGTCTCGGCGGCGGCCAGCCAGACCTTGGCGTCGGCAGTCCAGTCCTGCCCCAGATCATGCCCCATGAGAATGATCTGGAGCATCCAGCGAACCGGGTCAGCCACCCAGAAAGGACGGCTGACCTGGTGCTGTGATGGGGTGAGTGACGGGGGTCGAACCCGCGACAACCGGGATCACAACCCGGTGCTCTGCCAGCTGAGCTACACCCACCACGGTGCGATCGAGCAGACTACCGGACTCAGTCGGGCACCTGCTCGTCGGTTTCCGGCAGCCGCGAGACGCCCTGCACCACCGCGGCGCTGATCGCCGCAGCCTCCTCGCTGGTGGGCCCGGGCTGCGGCACCATGATCGCCTGGCGGTAGTACCTCAGCTCCAGCACCGACTCGTGGATGTCGGCGAGCGCCCGGTGGCCGCCGCCCTTCTTCGGGGACTGGAAGTAGGCCCGCGGGTACCACCGCCGGGCGAGCTCCTTGACGGAGGAGACGTCCACCATCCGGTAGTGCAGCCAGCCGTCCAGCTCGGCCATGTCGCGGGTGAGGAACCCGCGGTCGGTCCCGATCGAGTTGCCGCACAGCGGCGGGCGCCCTTCCGGGACGTGCTCCCGGACGTACGCCAGCACCTGCTGCTCGGCCTCCCGCAGCGTGACCGCCGACGCCAGCACCTCCTGGGTCAGCCCGGAGGCCGCGTGCATGTCACGCACCACCGGCAGCATGCCGGCGAGCTGCTCCTCGCTGGCACCGATGACGACGTCGACGCCCTCGCCCAGCACGTTCAGCTCGCTGTCGGTGACCAGCGCCGCGACCTCGATGAGCAGGTCGTGGCCGAGCTCGAGCCCGGTCATCTCGCAGTCCACCCACACCAGCCGGTCGGTACGCTCGCCCATGGGCCGGACCCTAGCCCGAGCAGCCGGTCGCGCCGCTACTGTCCGGTGATGGCCGACTCCCTGGAGAGCATCCGTACGGCGTACGCCTTCGACGGCCCCGCCCTGGAGCTCGGCGCCGCCGTCGTCGAGGGCGCCGCGTACCCCGACGCACCGGTACGGATCCCGCTGTCGATGCTCAACCGGCACGGGCTGGTCGCCGGCGCGACCGGCACCGGGAAGACCAAGACGCTGCAGCTGGTCGCCGAGCAGCTGTCCGACGCCGGCGTCCCGGTCTTTCTCGCCGACATCAAGGGCGACGTGTCCGGCATGGCCGCGCCGGGCGTGGCCAGCGAGCGGATCGGCAAGCGGGCCGCCGAGACCGGCACCGACTGGCACGCGCGCGGCTTCCCGTGCGAGTTCCTCGCGCTCGGCGGGCTCGGCACCGGGGTGCCGGTGCGGGCCACGGTCACGTCGTTCGGGCCCGTGCTGCTCAGCAAGGTCCTCGGGCTCAACGACACCCAGGAGTCCAGCCTCGGGCTGGTCTTCCACTTCGCCGACAAGGCGGGGCTGGCGCTGCTCGACCTCAAGGACCTGCGCGCGGTCATCAGCCACCTCGTCAGCGACGAGGGCAAGGCCGACCTCGACGGCCTGGGCGGGCTGTCCCGGGCGACCGCCGGGGTGATCCTTCGGGAGCTGGTCGGGCTGGCCGACGGCGGCGGGGAGGCGTTCTTCGGCGAGCCGGAGTTCGACACCGCCGACCTGCTGCGCACCACGCCGGAAGGCCGGGGCGTGCTGTCGGTCATGGGGCTGGCCGCGGTGCAGGACAAGCCGAAGCTGTTCTCGACGTTCCTCATGTGGCTGCTCGCGGACCTGTTCCACGACCTGCCCGAGATCGGCGACGTCGAGCAGCCCAAGCTGGTCTTCTTCCTCGACGAGGCGCACCTGCTGTTCGACGACGCCAGCGAGGCCTTCCTCGACGCGATCGCCCGCACCGTGCGGCTGATCCGCTCCAAGGGCGTCGGCGTCTTCTTCGTCACCCAGACCCCCAAGGACGTGCCCGGCGAGGTGCTCGCGCAGCTCGGCAACCGGGTGCAGCACGCGCTGCGGGCCTTCACGCCCGACGACGCGAAGGCGCTCAGGGCGACGGTCAGCACCTTCCCGACCTCCACCCTGTACGACCTGGGCGAGCTGCTGCCCGCCCTGGGCATCGGCGAGGCCATCGTGACCGTGCTGTCCGACAACGGCGCCCCGACGCCGGTCGCCTGGACCCGGCTGCGCCCGCCGTCCTCGCTCATGGCCCAGCTCGACCCCGCCCAGCAGCAGGCCGCGGTCGCCGCGTCGGCGCTGATCGCGGACTACGCCACCCCGGTCGACCGCGACTCGGCGTACGAGCGCCTGCTGGCCAGGGTGGCACCCGTGCCCGCGCCGCAGCAGCCCGAGCCGGAGCGCGGCCCGGACCGCGGCGGCGCGCTCGCCGCGGTCCTGGGCTCGAGCATGTTCCGCAGCTTCGCCCGGTCGGCGGCGAGCGCCGCGGGGCGGGAGATCACCCGGTCGTTGTTCGGCACGGCCTCCCGGGGGCGCCGCCCGAGCCGCCGCCGGCGGACGTCGGGCAGCTGGTAGCCGCTCGATGGCGGGCGGTAGCAGGCGGTAGCCGACCGGAACGAGCCGGAAACACGGCGGTCTCCTACCGGAAACCCCCGCTGCCTAGCGTCCGGTCACGCCCAGCGCTCCCCGGAGGACACGTGCCGACCACCCCTGCCCCCGACGTCCTGCCCGCCGGTGGCTTTCTCGGACGCGCCGCGGCTGCCGGCGTGGAGGTCCCCGGGCCGGTCCGCACCGGCGAGCTCGTCGTGGACCTCGCCCGCTACGCGGTTTCGCTCGCCGACCGCGAGCTCGACCTGTCGCCGCGCCAGGTCGAGCTGCTGGCGCTGTTCCTCGCCGCCCCGCGTCGGGTGTGGAGCCGCGACCAGCTGCACTGGGTGTGCTGGGGCGACACCTCGCCGTCCCGCCGGGTCGACGTGCAGCTGTGCCGACTGCGGGCCCGTACCGGCCTCGACCTGTTCCGCAACGTCCGCGACCGGGGCTGGGCGCTGCGGCCGGTCGGCTGACTACGGCAGGTCCAGCAGCACCTTGCCGGGTGCGCCGGCCAGGACGGCGTCCTGCGCCGCGCCGACCTGCTCGAGCGGGTAGCGCACCGTCGGCAGCGCGGGCAGCGCGCCGTCCGCGACCGCCGCGGACACGCCGGTGACGGCCGCATCGAGGTCGGCGTCGTCGACGCCGTAGATCATCACGAAGGCCAGCGTCGCGTTGGCCACCATCAGCTCGCGGACGGGGACGTCGCGCAGCGGGTCGTCGGCGTACGTCGACACCACCGCGTGCGGGGCCAGGACCGCGAGGTCGAGCCCGAGGTTGGCGCCCAGCGCCACCTCCACGACCCGGTGCACGCCGTCCGGGCCGGCTGCCCGCCGGACCTGCTCGACGAGGTCGTCGGCGTGCCGGTCGACGACGACGTGGGCGCCCGCGGCCTCCGCGAGGTGCGCCTTGGCGCGGCTGGTCGTGGTCACCACCCGGGCGCCCCCGCGCCGGGCGAGGGCGACCGCGGCGTTGCCGACCGCACCGCCGCCGCCGGCGACGAGGACCGTGCGGCCGTCCAGCGGGCCGTCGGCAAATAGGCAGTGCCAGGCCGTCATCGCCGGGATGCCGAGCCCCGCGCCGACGTCGTACGACACGCCGGTGGGCAGGGGCACGGCCTGGCGGGCCGGCACGACCGTCTCCTGCGCGGCGGTGCCCCACCGGCGCCCGCGGGCCGCGGCGAACCACACCCACACCCGCTCGCCCACCCGCGACGCGTCGACGCCCTCGCCGACCTCCACGATCTCGCCGGCGCCGTCCTGGCCCGGAACCTGGAACTCCTCCGGCGTCGCCCGGGTGCGCAACTTGCCGTCGGTGGGGTTGACCCCGGCGACGCGCAGCCGCACGCGCACCTCACCGGCGCCCGGGCGCGGGGCGGGCAGCTCCTCGACGGACAGCACGTCGGCGGCGCCGGGGGAGCGGTAGACGGCAGCGAGCACGGGGACCTCCAGGGGAACGGGCGGGACGTGGGGCAGGATGCCAGCCCCAGCTGTCGGAGGTTCGCGTGCCCGTGCTCGACAAGTTCTCCCTCGCCGGCAAGGTCGCCGTCGTCACCGGCGCCTCGTCCGGGCTCGGGGTCGCCATCGCCCAGGCGCTGGCCGAGGCCGGCGCCGACCTCGTGCTCGGCGCCCGCCGGGTCGACCGCCTCCCGGCGACCGGCCGGCTCGTCGAGGCCGCCGGCCGGCGGTGGACCTCGCTGGCCACCGACGTCACCAGCCCCGAGGACTGCACCGCGCTGGTCGCCCACGGCGTGGCGGAGTTCGGCGGCGTCGACATCCTCGTCAACAACGCCGGGCTCGGCACCGCCTACCCGGCGACCAAGGAGACCCCGGAGCAGTTCCGGCAGGTGCTCGACGTCAACCTCAACGGCTCGTACTGGATGGCGCAGGCGTTCGGGCGGGCGGCGACCCGCGGCGGCTCGATCATCAACGTCAGCAGCGTCCTGGGCATCCACCCCGGCACGCTCCCGCAGGCGGCCTACTCCTCGTCCAAGGCCGGGATCATCGGCCTGACCCGCGACCTCGCCGCACAGTGGACCGGCCGCAAGGGGATCCGGGTCAACTGCGTCGCGCCGGGCCTGTTCCCGAGCGAGATGAGCGACGAGCTCCCCGAGACCGAGCTGGAGTTCGTCAAGGCGAAGGCGCCGGCCGGCCGGGCCGGTGACCCCGCCGAGCTCGCCGCCGCCGTGGTGTTCCTCGCCTCGGACGCCGCGTCGTACATCACCGGGATCACCCTGCCCGTCGACGGCGGCCTGACGATGCCGTAGCCGGCGTCCGGCTCAGCCGGCCAGCACCGCGACCAGGTGCAGGACCAGGCCGGCGAGCCCGCCGACGACCGTGCCGTTGATCCGGATGAACTGCAGGTCGCGGCCCACCGTCGCCTCGATCCGCGCGGCGGCGTCGCGGGCCTCCCAGCCGGCGACGGTGCGCTGGATGAGCAGGACCGCCGAGTCGCCGTAGTGCTCCACGACGTAGCGCACCGCGCCGAGCAGGCGGTCCTCGAGCCGCCGCTCGAGCGCCGGGTCGTCGACGACCCGCTGCGCGGCGCCCTGCACGAGGTCGGCGAGCCGGGCGGCGAGGTCGCCGTCGCTCTCCGACAGCGACAGGCGCACCGACGCCCGCATGTCGGCGAGCAGTGCGTGCAGCAGCGCCTGCAGGTGCGGGTCCTCCACCAGCGCGCGCAGGTGGACGTCGACCGCGCGGGCGGTCTGCTCGTTGTAGCGCAGGTCGTCCACGATGCTCTCGAGCAGCCCGTCGAGCCAGGTCCGCAGCGGGTGGTCCGGGTCCTGCTCGACCTCCCGCAGCGTGTCGACCGCGACCTCCAGCAGCCGGTCGACCCGGCGGTCGGTCGTGAACAGCAGCAGCAGCAAGCCCTGCTCCTCCAGGAACCGCTTGACCTGCGCGTGCACCGTCTTGTGCTGCTGCTCGAGGTGCGCCCGCAGCCGGGTCACGGCCACGTCGACGAGCGGGCGCTGGGCCCGGCCCTCGACGGCCCGGGCGAGGAACGCGCCCAGCACCGGGGTGTAGGACCGGCGGGCCAGGTCGCGGCGGGCGAGCTCCAGGACGTACGCGGTGACCCGGCGCTCGTCGAGCGCGTCCAGGCCGGCGGTGACGGCGGCGGCGAGCTCGCGGCTGACCGTACGGGCCGTGCCGGGCGTCGCCAGCTGCACCGCCGCCCGGTGCAGCACCCGCGCCTCGACGAGCTGGCCGGCGACCGCGTCGGCGGTGAGGAAGTTGCCGGTGACGAACTCCCCGAGCTTGGTCGCCAGCTCGTCCTTCTTGCGCGGGATCAGCGCGGTGTGCGGGACAGGGATTCCCAGCGGGTGGCGGAACAGCGCGGTGACGGCGAACCAGTCGGCGAGCCCGCCGACCGTCGCGGCCTCGGCCGCCGCGCGTAGGAACCCCACCGCGGCGGTGTCGGGCAGCGCGAAGGTCGCGAGGAAGACGGCGGCGGTGCCGGCGAGCAGGCCGGTCGCGGTGCGCTTCATCCGCCGCAGCCCGGACGTGTCGGGCTGCACCGCGGCCAGCAGCGGCACCGTCGGCGGCTGCGGTCGGGGGGTGCTCACGCACCGCACCCTAGGCACCGCGGCCGGCCCCTTGCCCGCGCCGCCGGGTGGGGCGGAGGATGTCCGGCATGGCTGACGAGGGCATGGCGTACGAGCACGTGCGGGTCGCCCGGGCGGGCGACGTCGTCACGATCACGATGAACCGGCCGGAACGCCGCAACGCGCTGTCGACCGCGCACCTGCGCGAGCTCGTCGCGGCGTTCACCGCAGCCGGGGACAGCGACGCGCGCGGCATCGTGCTGGCCGGCAACGGCCCGGTCTTCAGCGCCGGCCACGACTTCGCCGACGTCGGCGGCGCCGACCTGCTCGAGGTCCGCGAGATGCTGCAGACCTGCACCCGGCTGATGCTGCTTCTGCAGCAGGTCCCGCAGCCGGTCGTCGCCCGGGTGCACGGGCTGGCGACCGCCGCCGGCTGCCAGCTGGTCGCGAGCTGCGACCTCGCCGTCGCCGCGCAGAGCGCGGGCTTCGCCGCCCCCGGGGGCAAGGGCGGCTGGTTCTGCCACACCCCGATGGTGGCTGTCGCCCGCAACGTCGGCCGCAAGCGGGCGATGGAGCTGGCACTGTCCGGCGACGTCATCGACGCCGACACCGCGCAGGCGTGGGGGCTCGTCAACGCCGTCGTCCCCGACGACGAGCTCGACGACGCCGTCGCCCGGCTCGTCGCCCGGGTCACCCGCGGCAGCGCGGTGAGCAAGGGCCTGGGCAAGCAGACGATGTACGCGCAGCTGGGCCTGGACGAGCAGCGGGCGTACGCGCACGCCATCGAGGTGATGGCGGCGACCAGCCAGCTGCCGGACGCGCGTGAGGGCGTCGCCGCGTTCCTGGAGAAGCGGCCCGCCGTCTGGAAGTAACCCCTTGCGTTGCGGCATCCGGTCGAGCACGCACAGCGAACGCACAGGTCCATGGGGCAGCCTGCGGACGGCGACAACGGCGCCCGCAACCTGCAGGAGGACGACGACCGGTGAGCAGCCGTACCCGCCTGAGCGCCGTCCTGGCCGGAGCAGTCCTCGCCCTGGTGGCGGCCGGGCCGGCCGCCGCGGCGAACCCGGTGCCCGTGGCCGCCCCCGCGAGCCCGGTCCCCCCGCCGTCCGTCGTGCCGGGCCCGCCGTCGTCCGCCGAGCTGCAGGAGCAGGCCAGGCGGCAGGCCGACGACCTGGCGCAGCAGCAGGCCCGACAGGGCGACGCGACAGCGCAGGCCGGTGCCGCGCTGGAGCGCTACCAGCTCGCGGTGCGTGCCGCCGAGGAGGCGGCGCGCGCCGCCGCGGACGCCGCGGCCGCGCTCGCCGCCGCGCAGGCGGCGACGGACACCGCACGCACCCGGCTGGTGCAGTACGCCGGCGCCCTCTACCGCACCGGACCCACCGACCCGACCCTGTCGCTGGTCGGCGCGCTGACGCACAGCAACGACCCGGGGCAGCTGCTCACCGGCCTGAGCCTGGCCGGGCAGGTCGCCGGCCGGCAGAGCGACGCGCTGACCGACCTCGCCGCGGCGCAGGCCGAGCAGGACCGCGCCGCCGCCTCGGCAGCGGCCGGCGCCGTTGCGGCCCAGAACGCAGCGGACGCGGCGGCGCAGCTCAAGGCAGCGGCCGACGCGGCGGTCGCCCTCGCCGCGCAGCGCGTCGCGGCCGCAGCACAGGCCCTCGCGGCCACGGCGGGCGCCGTGCAGGTCGCCGCCGGGCGGGACGCCCGCCTTGCGCGGGCGGAGGCGCTCGCCGGTCCGATCTCCGTGCCCCCCGGCGCCTGCACCGGCACCAGCACCGCGGGCTACCCGAACGGCCTGATCCCGACCGCCGCGCTGTGCCCGCTGTGGGGAGCCCGCGGTCAGCTGCTGCGGGCCGACGCTGCGGCGACGTTCGAGGTGCTGAGCAAGGCGTACGCGCAGGAGTTCGGCGCGCCGATGTGCGTCACCGACTCCTACCGCGACTACGCCGGGCAGGTGGCGGTGGCGGCAGCCAAACCCACGCTCGCCGCGGTGCCGGGCACCAGCAACCACGGCTGGGGCGTGGCGGTCGACCTGTGCGGCGGGGTCGAGGCGTTCGGCACCGCGCAGCACGCGTGGTTGGCGGCCAACGCGGTCGCGTACGGCTGGTTCCACCCGGCCTGGGCGGAGCCGACCGGCTCGCGGCCCGAGCCGTGGCACTGGGAGTACGTCGGCCAGCGCTAGCCACCAGCTCCCTCCGCCGGTGCCATAGCTCACAGTCGTGGCGCACGCCGCCGGCTGCGGACCTCACGTCCGGCGCCGGCGGTGACCTGCGCCGGCGCCGACGAGGTGGCCCCCATACGGAGCGGTGCGGCCCCGAGGACGGGTGCCGGGTGCTGGCCGCCGGGTGCCCGCTGATCTGCTGGAGGCCACCCGGTGGGACAAGGCGCCTCCACCTCGGCGCCCCCGAGGGGGTCTCGCGTGCCCGACCTGGGCGGGGCAGGCGAAGGTGGAGGCGTGCCGTCCCGCTGGGTGCGCGGCCCAGACCTGCTGGACCACCTCACCGCGCTGCACAGCTGGCCGTGGCGGTCCCATGGGAATCCGCCGGGGGGCTGCTGCGCGAACGGCACCGTTGTTGCTGTCGTGGTGCGGGTGGGCCTCATGCAGCTGCCTCCAGCCGGAGCAGGGCGCGTTTGGCATCGATGCCGCCGAGGTAACCGCCCATGCCTCCGTCGGAGCGCACGACCCGGTGGCACGGCACGACGACCGGCAGCGGGTTGGTGGCGCAGGCCGTGCCGACGGCCCGGATCGCCTTGGGGCTACCGGCCAGCTGCGCCAGCGCGCTGTAGCTGGCCGTGTGGCCGTAGCCGATGTCGGCCAGGTGGTGCAGCACGAGGCGGCGGAACCCGGCCGTCAGCCGCCAGTCCAGCGGCACGTCGAAGGCGCGCCGCTGCCCGGCGAAGTACTCCCCGAGCTGACGTGCGGCGGCGTCCAGGCGAGCCGGGGCGAGCAGGATTCGAGGGCCGATGCGGTCGGCCAGGGCCTGCAGGACGGTGTCGTGGTCCTCGCTGGGGTAGGCCACACGGACCAGGCCGAGCTCGGTCGCGGCCAGCAGCAACTCGCCGACCGGACTGTCGAAGGTGCGGTAGGCGACGTCCAGGATGCCCTCGCGCTGTGCCGCGGCGGCCAGTTGGCCCCGCAGGAGAGCCAGGTCCATGGCGGTGACGGGGCAGGTCCGCACCAGCGCGCCGGTCAGAGCCTGTTCGGTGTTCATCGGGGTTCTCCTTTCCTTGCAGCCGGGCTCGGGTAGGTGCGTCGGAGCGTCGCGATCCCGTCGGCGGCTGCCCGCCGGGCGGCTTCAGCGCTGCCACCGACGATGACGGCGATGTCGGCGTACGGCAGACCGGCCAGGAAGTGGTAAGCGACGGACTGCTGTTGCTTCGCGGGGAGCCCGGCCAGCGCCTCGATCATGTCGAGGTCGAGGTCGAGGTCGAGGTCGGGGCAGGCCACGGTGTCCGGGAGATCAGCGACCGGGACCGGGCGGCGCGCGGTCGCCCGGGTGACGTCGAGGGCCTTGCGGTGGGCGATCGTGACGAGCCACGCCTGGACGTTGGCGCCGGCAGGCAGGTCCTGGTACGCCTTCATCGCGGACAGGAACGTCTCCGACCAGGCGTCGTCTGCGTCGGCGGCCCCGAGCACGGCCCGGCAGACCCGCAGCACCGTCGCCCCGTGCGCGGCGACGACCGTCTCGAACGGCTGCTTGGCTGTCACACCAGGTAGACGCCCCACCGCTGCCTTTCGTGAGATCGACCTGCCTCCGATTCTCGCCGATCGCCCACTGCGGGAGGGGCGGACCTGACCCCGCCAGGCCTGCGCCTACTCCTGGGACTTCTGGCCCAGCATGATCGGGTACGGGGTCGTCCTCACCGCTCAGCTCGTTGATCACCGCTTTTCGACGAACCGGCCCGTCGTGAGCCACCCGAGCATTCCCGCGCCGTAGAACGCGGCTGGAGCCAGGGCACCCTGGCCGATCAGCTCGACGTCTCCCGGCAGACCCTCAATGCCCTGGAGACCGGCCGCTACGACCCAAGCCTGCCAGCCTTCCGCATCGCCCGCCTGTTCGGCCGGCCCATCGAAGCGATCTTCCACCCTGACGGTGACCCGAGCTCCGCCCCGGTCACCAGCCGCGCTATCCAAAGGGGCGCCGAGGACGGCGTACGGACGGGTGGATGCGGGCCTCTGCTCGCTGACCGCACGCTCTGCCTGACGCCTCCCTGACGCAGACGGGTTGTCGGCTCCGCTGAACGGCCCGCACACTGAGTCCGTCACAGCTACGCGGGAGGCGTACATGCTTCGGTCCACCACCTCGATCCCGGAGATGCTTCCGGTGCTGTCGCGCGGCAAGCACCGAAACCCTCGAAGGGGCGCGTGCTTCATGGAGTTCGCGTCCTTCCTCGCCGGCGAGCGATGGAGCGACCACCCGGCATGCACCCATCCGCTGCTGGCCGAGGTCGCGCGGAACGTCAATGACCTGACGTCTGATTCCGGCCGGCCGCTGCTCGCGTCGCTGATCCCCTCCGTCGTCGGGCTGAGCACCGACGACCCCCGGGCCGACGCGCGGATCGCTCTGCACTGCGCGCTCACGGCGCTGCCCGTGGCCTCGTTCGAACGCCAGCGCTCACTCGCCGTGGGGATGATTGCCTGCGAACGGCAGTTGGTCGCGCTGGGCGACCCGCAGGCCGGCGGCTTGCGAGAGCACGCGCGCCGCGCCCTCGAAGACGTACCGGACGCCGCCCGCTGGGCGGTCACGTTCCCGGCCCGCGCAGGAGCGGAGCAGCAGCACACGTCCCCGCGGCGCTTCCGGCGCTACTCGGCGCCCAGCATCGTCAACGTCTCGGTGCGCGGCGTCGCGGAAGCCGTCGTCGCCTCCCACGACTCGCTGCTACGCACGATGCTGGAGGGGTCCATCGAGCAGTGCCGGGCGCTGCGGGACGCGGCGGCTCCGTCTGAGGTCCGCGGCGACCGCCGGCGGGATGCCTGCGTCCTGACGCACTGACGGCCTGGGCGTCGCGTGGGGCGAGCGGTGGGACCGTTGGTTCAGCGCGGCGCGAGGTCGTGCACCCGGCGGCGGTGCGACTGAGCTCCCAGTCCAGTCCACGTCGCCACCCGTGACGTGCGCCCGGCCAGACGACTTCCAGGAAGCAACCCGTCGGCGCTGCGTCTCGCAGGGGAGTCGAGGCCAACACCTGCCCGCTGGAGGCGCTGCGTTGCTCGCATTCCTCGGCAATCGTCGTCGCTGTCCGCGGAGCAGGCGGCTGACGCCTGCTTCCTCGACGCGCGCCCGGCAGGGTTCGAACCTGCGACCTGCCGCTTAGAAGGCGGCTGCTCTGTCCAGCTGAGCTACGAGCGCGGGGGCGAGACGGACTGGTCGCACCACCCTACCTGCCGGCCCGTCGTTGCTCCTGCCTGCTGAGTCTGCCCGATCGGGCCTCGTCTGGGCGGGTCCCGCCCTCCACAGGCTGTCTTTTCGTCCACAGCGCGGCGATCGGTCCCGCGCGGCGGTTCGCCCGGGCGCAGGGTCGATGCAAGCCGGTGGATGGCCATCGGACCAAGCCCGCGGAGGTCCCCGTGCACGAGCCCCTCATCACCGTCGTCGGCAACGTCGCCGGCCCGCCCCGCCACCGCACGACACCGGCCGGCGTGCCCGTCGCCGACTTCCGCATCGCCGCCACTCCCCGGCGGCTGGACCGCGCCGCCAACACCTGGGGCGACGGCGAGACCCTCTGGTTCGGGGTGACGGTGTGGCGGGCGCTCGCCGACCACTGCGCCACGTCACTGAAGAAGGGCGACAGGGTCGTCGTCGCCGGGCGGCTGACGACTCGCAGCTGGGAGGTGGAGGGCGGCGAGCGGCGCAGCGGGCTCGAGGTCGACGCGACCAGTGTCGGCCTCGAGCTGTCGAGGGGGGACGCCGCCTACGTCAGGCCCGCACAGCTCGTGACCGACCAGGACCCGTGGGTGTCGAGCGGGCAGGTCAACCCGCTCACCGGCGAGGTGGTTGCTGAAGACCTCGACCCCCTCGACGAGGACGAGCCGATGAGCACCGCCGCCTGAGGAGCCCGCCGTCAGTCCCGGCGCTCCCCCGGCCCTGCAGCGCTCCGCGACCCCGAGCGCTGCGGCGGCTCGGGCAGGGTCGCCCGTAGTCTGGCGGCATGGCCCAGTTCGTTTTCCAGATGCAGAAGGTCCGCAAGGCCGTCGGGGACAAGGTGATCCTCGACGACGTGACGCTCGCCTTCCTCCCCGGAGCCAAGATCGGCGTCGTCGGGCCGAACGGTGCCGGGAAGTCCACCGTCCTCAAGATGATGGCCGGACTCGACCAGCCCTCCAACGGTGACGCCAAGCTGACCCCCGGCTTCTCCGTCGGCATGCTCATGCAGGAGCCGCCGCTGGACGAGACCAAGACGGTCCGCGAGAACGTTGAGGACGGGGTCAAGGTGATCCGCGACGTCATGCTCCGCTACGAGGAGCTCAACGAGAAGATGGGCGCACCCGACGCCGACTTCGAGAAGATCCTCGAGGAGCAGGCGCCGTTGCTCGACGCGATCGAGGCGGCCAACGCCTGGGAGCTCGACAGCCAGATCGAGCAGGCCATGGACGCGCTGCGCTGCCCGCCGCCCGACGAGCAGGTGACGCACCTGTCCGGCGGCGAACGGCGCCGGGTCGCGCTGTGCAAGCTGCTGCTCGAGGCCCCGGACCTGCTGCTGCTCGACGAGCCAACCAACCACCTCGACGCCGAGAGCGTCGAGTGGCTGGAAAACCACCTGTCGCGCTACGCCGGGGCGGTGCTCGCCGTCACCCACGACCGCTACTTCCTTGACAACGTCGCCCAATGGATCCTCGAGCTCGACCGCGGCCGCGCCTACCCGTACGAAGGCAACTACTCGACCTACCTGGAGAAGAAGCAGGAGCGGCTCGCGGTCCAGGGCAAGAAGGACGCCAAGCTGTCCAAGCGCCTGAAGGACGAGCTGGAGTGGGTCCGGCAGAACGCCAAGGGCCGGCAGACCAAGAGCAAGAGCCGGCTCGCGCGCTACGAGGAGATGGCTGCGGAGGCGGAGAAGGCCAAGAAGCTCGACTTCGAGGAGATCCAGATCCCGGCCGGCCCGCGCCTGGGGTCGGTGGTCATCGAGGCCAACGGCCTGACCAAGGGCTTCGGCGACCGGGTGCTCATCGACGGGCTGTCCTTCGACCTGCCGCGCGGCGGCATCGTCGGGATCATCGGTCCCAACGGCGTCGGCAAGACGACGCTGTTCAAGACGATCGTCGGCCTCGAGCAGCCGGACGGCGGTGGCGTCCGCGTCGGCGAGACCGTCAAGCTGTCCTACGTCGACCAGGACCGCAGCAACCTCGACCCTGCCAGGACGGTGTGGGAGACGGTGTCGGACGGTCTGGACTACATCCAGGTCGGTGGCCAGGAGATGCCCAGCCGGGCCTACATCGGGGCGTTCGGCTTCAAGGGTCCGGATCAGCAGAAGAAGGCCGAGATCCTCAGCGGCGGGGAGCGCAACCGACTCAACCTGGCGCTGACGCTGAAGCAGGGCGGCAACGTGCTGCTGCTCGACGAGCCGACCAACGACCTCGACGTCGAGACCCTGGGGTCCCTGGAGAACGCGCTGCTGGAGTTCCCGGGCTGCGCGGTCGTGATCAGCCACGACCGGTGGTTCCTCGACCGGGTCGCGACGCACATCCTGGCCTGGGAGGGGACCGACAGCGAGCCGGCTCAGTGGTACTGGTTCGAGGGCAACTTCGAGTCGTACGAGAAGAACAAGGTCGAACGCATGGGCCAGGATGCCGCCCGCCCGCACCGGGTCACCTACCGCAAGCTCACCCGCGACTGAGCGCGCCCACGCGCACGGCCACCTCGAAAGCCTCCCTTGCCTTCGGGGTGGTGTTCGCGCTCAGTCTCATCGTGCTGTTCGCGCCCAGCGGCGACGGCGTCGCGCCGTTTCCGCAGTCGGACAAGCTCGTGCACGCGACCCTGTTCGCGCTGCTGGCCGGCACGGCCCGGTGCCGCTTCGGAGCCGCCGCCGCGGTGCTCGTCGCGGTGGCTGCCTACGCCCCGTTCAGCGAAGTCGTGCAGGCGCTCCTCCTGCCCCACCGGGACGGCGACTGGCGGGACGCGGCCGCCGACCTGCTGGGCGTCGCCGTGGGTTGGCTGCTCGCCGGTCGCACCCTGCGACGGTAGGACCCTCGGAAGGCCTGCCCAGCCGACAGGAGGGCGTCATATCGGGGCGTTGACCAGCGTCTGGGCGGCCCGTTCCAGGTGCTCCCAGATCGCGGCGCGGGCGCGGTCGTCGATGTCGAGCCCGCTGACGGCGGCGCGCATGTGCGACAGCCAGGCGTCGCGTTCCCGCTCGCCGATCCGCCACGTGACGTGCCGCATGCGCAGCCGGGGGTGACCGCGCTCCTGCGAATAGGTGGTCGGACCGCCCCAGTACTGCTCGAGGAACATCTGCAGCCGGCGCTTCGCCGGCTCGAGGTCCTCGCCCTCGTACAGCGGGCGCAGCACCGGGTCGTCGGCGACCCCGGCGTAGAACGCGTCGACGAGCTGCCGGAAGACGGGCTCACCGCCGACCAGCTCGTACAGGGACTGCTGCTGAGTCAGGACACTGCCTCTCGAACGGTCCGGCGCGCCCGGCGACCCCGGGTGATATTGCGCAGCATCCCCCCGAGACCGCGCCGTGGAACGGCGTGAGGGACCGCCGGTACGCGTGCCCGGCGAACCCGCGTGGGAAGAGGGCCGCTCCGGTGGAACACCGCACGGCTGCCGTCCTCTTCCGGCCGGGCACGACTGGGCCGCCGATGTCGAAGCGCCGCCCGGTCGGGGGTCGGTTCAGCCCGCCGGCAGCTCCAGGCCGGTGTGCGCGGCGAGGAAGGCGAGGACGTCGACCGCCAGCCCAACGGTGCGGCTGACCGACCGGGCGCCGTGGCCGACGTCGCGCTCGTCGCGCAGCAGGACCGGTGCGCCGGACGACGTGGCGTGCTGCAGGGCCGCGCACAGCTTGCGGGCGTGCAGCGGGTCGACCCGGGAGTCGCCGTCGAACACCGTGAACAGCACCGCCGGATAGGCCGCCCCTTCGCGGACCCGGTGGTAGGGCGAGTACGACAACAGCCAGCCCAGCTGCGTGGGGTCGGCCGCCGTGCCGAACTCGTCGTTCCAGGTGCGCCCCAGCCCGAACCGCTCGTAGCGCACCATGTCGAGCAGCGGCGCCGAGCACACCACCGCGGCGTACGCCTCCGGCCGCTGGGTCAGCGCGGCGCCGACGAGCAGGCCGCCGTTGCTGCCCCCGTAGATCCCGAGCTGCGCCGGGGTCGTCCAGCCCTGCGCGACCAGGGCGTCGGCGACCGCGGCGAAGTCGTCGAAGACGTTCTGCTTGTGCTCGCGCATCCCCGCGCGGTGCCAGCCCTCGCCCTCCTCGGCGCCCCCGCGCAGGTTGGCGACGACCCACACGCCGCCGGCCGCCACCCAGGCCAGCGCGCTCGCGGTGTAGCCGGGGGTGAGGGCCACGGAGAAGCCGCCGTAGCCGTACAGCACGGTGGGGCGTGGCCGGTCGGGCTCGCCGGCGGGGCTGAGCACCTGCGCTCGCACCGTCGTCCCGTCCGGCGAGGTCATCTCGACCAGCCGGGCCTGCACCGGCGGCAGTACGGCGCGGCCCGGGGCGTCCGCCCAGAGCGTCAGCGCGCCGGTCCGCGCGTCGTAGCGGTGCACCCGCGGCGGGCTGGTGGTGTCGGTCCAGCCCAGCCACACCTCCGCGCCGCCCTCCGGGTGCCCGGACAGCCCCCCGACGGTCCCGAGGCCGGGCAGCGCCAGGGTCGTCTCGGTGTCCCCCGAGAGCACGCTCACCTCGCTCACCGCGTGCCGGCTGCGTAGCACGACGAGCCGGCCGTCCTCGAGCAGCTCGACGTCCTCGAGCACCGCCTCCGGGTCCTCCGGGACGAGCGTCGCCCACTCCCGCGGCGACAGGGGGTCGGCGACGCAGAGCCGACCGCGAGGCGCGCCCGCGTCGGTCAGCAGCCACAGCCGGCCGTCCCGGGCCACCCACGGCGAGCAGCGGGCGTCCACGCCGACCTGTACCTCGGCGGGAGCACCGGCGGTCGGCAGGTCGAACAGCCACACGTCGTCGCGCGGCGCCGTGCCCGCGCTGGCCGTCACGACGAGCCAGCGGCCGTCGAGCGAGACCGAGCAGCCGTAGTAGTTGGTCAGCTCGAGGCCGGCTCCCCACACCTCGGCGTCGCCGTCGACCGGCGTCCCGATGACGTGCCGGAAGACCCGCCGGTGGAACTGCTCCTCGCCCGCGGGCACCGCGTCCGGGGGCAGCCGGCGGACGTAGAAGAACGCCGTCCCGCCGGGCTCCCAGGCCACGGGCGAGTAGCGGCACCGGTCGATCGGCCCGTCGACGACCTCGCCGGTGTCGACGTCGAGCACCCGCAGCAGCGACTCCTCGTCCCCGCCGGTCGACAGCTGGTAGGCCAGCAGGCGCCCCTCCTTGCTCGGCGCCCACTCGTCGAGGGTCGTGGTGCCGCCGGGATCGAGCGCCATGACGTCGAGCAGGACGCGCTCCGGCCGGTCGCGGTCGCGGCTCCACAGCACGGCGTGCTCCTGGCCCGGCTCCCGGCGGGTCCAGAACGACCGGCCGGCTCGCCAGGCCGGAGCGCCGACCGAGCCGGCCGACAGCAGCTGCGCGAGCCGATCGCGCAGCCCCTCGCGGCCGGCCAGGGCGGCGAGGTGTCGCGCGCACAGTTCGTCCTGCGCCTGCCGCCAGGCTGCCGTCGCCGGCAAGGCCGGGTCCTCCAGCCAGCGGTAGGGGTCGGCGACGGGGTGGCCGAGCAGGTCCTCGACGAGGTCGTCGCGGTGGGCGTCCGGGTAGGTGGTCACTCGCGCACGCTAGGACGCCGGCGCCTGCATCGCCGCTGCCCAGCACGACGAGCGGACCAAGCCGCCGATCGTGGTCGCCGTCAGGCCGTGGCGCATCCCGGCCGGATCGGCCAGACTCCCGGCAAAGGAGGGTGGGATGGCCGAGGCGCTGGTGCTCAACGCGAGCTACGAGCCGCTGTGCGTGGTGCCCGGCCGACGGGCCGTCGTCCTCGTCCTGACCGCCAAGGCGCTCGCCGTCGCGGGCACCGACGAGGTCCTGCACAGCGCCCGCACGGAGCTGCCGGTGCCGGCTGTGGTCCGGCTCATGCGCTACGTCCACGTGCCCTACCGGGCGAGCGTGCCCCTGACCCGCAAGGCGGTGTTCGCGCGGGACGGCGGGCGCTGCGCCTACTGCGGGGCGCCGGCGACCAGTCTCGACCATGTCATCCCCAGGAGCCGCGGCGGCCCGCACACGTGGGACAACGTGGTGTCGGCCTGCGGCCGCTGCAACCACGTGAAGGCCGACCGGGGGGTCACCGAGCTGGGCTGGCGGCTGCGCCGGCAACCGGTCGCGCCCAGCGGAGCCGCCTGGCGGGTCGTCGGCGCCCGCCGGCTCGACCCGAGGTGGCGCCCTTTCCTCGACGGGCTCCCCGAGCTCGCGGCGCTCGAGGAGCCGGCGTGAGCCCCGGTACGTTCCGGCCATGCCGCAGCTGCACGACCTGACCGCCCTGGAGCAGGCCGCCGCCGTCCGCGCCGGAGAGCTGTCGCCGGCCGAGCTCGTCGAGCACTACGCCGGCCGCATCGAGCGGCTCGACGGCGGGCTCGGCGCCTTCGTGACGCTGACCCTGGACGCCGCCCGCGCGCAGGCCGCCGGGCCGCTGCCGGCCGGTCCGCTCGCCGGTGTTCCGATCGGCATCAAGGACCTCAACCTCACCGCCGGGGTGCCGACCGGCTTCGGTTCCCGGGCCATGGCGGGCTACGTGCCGACGGTCTCGGACTTCGTCGTCGACAAGCTGCGCGAGGCCGGCACGATCAGCCTTGGCAAGACGGCGACCCCTGAGTTCGGCCTGCCCTGCTACACCGAGACCGAGGTCGGGCCGCCGACCCGCAACCCGTGGGACCTGTCGCTGTCGGCGGGCGGCAGCAGCGGGGGAGCGGGCGCCGCGGTCGCCGCTGGGCTGCTGCCCGTGGCGCAGGGCTCGGACGGCGGCGGCTCGCTGCGCATCCCCGGCAGCGTCAACGGCCTGGTCGGGCTCAAGGTCGCCCGGGGCCGGATCAGCCTCGGGCCGGTGATGGGCGACATCACCGGCCTGCCGGTCAACGGGCCGCTGGCCCGCACCGTGCGGGACGCCGCCGCGCTGCTCGACGCGATGGCCGGCCCGATGCCCGGCGACCCGCACTGGGCGCCGCCCCCCGCGCAGAGCTTCCTGTCGGTGTGCGACCGGCCGCCGGGCCGGCTGCGGGTCGGACGCACCCGTACGCCGATCGTCGACGGCGCCACCGTCCACCCGCATGTCGTCGCGGCCTACGACGCCGCCTCCGCGCTGCTCGCCGGGCTCGGCCACGACGTCGAGGACATCGACCCGCCGTACGGCCCGGAGCTCATCCCGTCCTTCGAGGTCCTGTGGTCGGTGAGCGCCGCCGGCGTGGCGGTGCCGCCGGAGTCCGAGCACCAGCTGCTGCCGCTGACCCGCTGGCTGCGCGAGCGCGGGCGGGGGATGTCGGCGCGGCAGTTCACCGCGGCGCTGGCCGCCGTGCAGGCCGCGACCCGCGCCGGGGTGCGGGCCACCGCGGGCTACGACGTGCTGCTGCTCCCGACCCTCGCCCAGCCGCCTGCCCCGCTGGGCTGGTTCACCGACGCGGGCGACCCGGCGGCGGAGTTCGAGCGGCAGAAGCGCTGGACGCCGTTCACCGCGGTGTTCAACGCCACCGGCCAGCCGGCGGTGAGCCTGCCGCTGCACACCTCTCCCGACGGGCTGCCGATCGGTGTCATGCTCGTCGGCCGCCCCGCCGACGAGGTCACGCTGCTGTCGCTGTCGGCGCAGCTGGAGCAGGCGCGTCCCTGGGCGCACCGCCACCCACCGCTGTGGGCATGAGCGCCGCCCGTGTCAGGAAGGTCGCCACCCGCCTGCGCCCGCCCCGGCCGGAGGAGGAGGCGGTCCTCGCCCGGTGGCAGGCCGAGCCGGCGTCGGAGTTCGACGACTTCCTCGGCGGCGACGCACCGAGCCGCTACGACGCCCCGACGGCCGCTCTGCCCCCCGGGCTCGGCCGCCTGGTGGTGACCGATGCGGACGACGTGCTGCTGGGTTCGGTGAGCTGGCACGAGATGACGTTCGGCCCGAGCCGCGGCTCGACCGCGCTCACCGTCGGCATCTCGCTGCGGCCGCCGGCACGGGGCGGCGGGCACGGCAGCCGGGCCCAGCGGATGCTCGCGGAGTACCTGTTCGCGAGCTTCCCCGTGCACCGCGTCCAGGCGTTCACCGACGTCGACAACGTCGTCGAGCAGCGGGCGCTGGAGCGGGCCGGCTTCCTGCGCGAAGCGGTGCTGCGCGGCGCCCAGTGGCGCCGGGGCACCTGGCACGACCTCGTGCTGTACGCCCGCCTGCGCAGCGACGGCAGGGCCACCAACGGGTAGGTGCGTGGCGGGCGGGCACGGACCGGCCGTGACCGCCCCCGCCGCGCCCCCCCTCGACCCCGGCCTGGTCGAGCTCGCCGCCGCCCACGGCGTGGCCACGTCCTACGACGACTGGTCGGGCCGGCGGGTCGTCGTCGGCGAGCCCGCGGTCCTCGCGGCGCTCGCGGCGCTGGGGGTCGAGGCGGCGAGCCCGGCGACGCTCGTGACGGCCCGCGCCGAGCTCGACGCGGCGCCGTGGCGGCGGGTGCTGCCGCCGGCCCTGGTAGTGCGGCAGGGTGACCGGGCGCAGGTCGAGGTGCGCGGGGACGTCACGCTGTCGCTGCTCCTCGAGGACGGCTCGGCCACCCCGGTCGCCGTGGCCGGGCCGGTCCTGCAGGAGCGGGACGGCCGCCCGCTGCGCCGCGTCGAGCTGCCCGAGCTGCCGCTCGGCTGGCACCGCCTGCAGGTGGAGGGCGACGTCGAGGGCGGGCAGTGCGTGCTGGTGGTCGCGCCCCCGAGCATCGCCCTGCCGCCGGCGCTGGAGCGCACCTGGGGCTGGATGGTGCAGCTGTACGCACTGCGCAGTGCCGGGTCGTGGGCCGTCGGTGACTACGCCGACCTGCGCGCCGTGGTCAGGGCCACCGCCGGCCAGGGGGGCGGGGTCGTGCTCGCCAACCCCCTGCACGCCGAGACGCCGGTCGTGCCGCTCAACCCTTCCCCCTACTCGCCGTCGAGCCGGCGCTTCCGGTCGCCGGTCTGGCTGCGCGTCGAAGACGTGCCCGAGTACGCCGCCGCACCCGCCGAGCTGCAGGACCGCGTGAGCGGGCTGCGGCCGCCCACCGACCCGGAGCGGGTCGAGCGGGACGTGGCCTGGCGGGCCAAGCTGGCCGCCCTCGAACTGCTCTGGCCCGGACACCGCGAGGACGACCTCGCCGCCTTCCGGGCCGAGCTCGGCGACCCCCTGGAGGACTTCGCGCTGTTCTGCGCCCTGGCCGAGCGGCACGGCGTGCCGTGGCAGGACTGGCCGGAGGGGCTGCGCCACCCGAACGGGCCCGTGGTGGCGGCTGCCCGCGAAGAGCTCGCCGAGCGGGTGTCGTTCTGGTGCTGGGTGCAGCTGCTCGTCGACGAGCAGCTCCGGGAGGTCGCCGGGGCCGCCGCCGGCATGCCGGTGGGGGTGGTGCACGACCTCGCTGTCGGGGTGGACGCTGGCGGAGCGGACGCCTGGGCGCTGCAGGACGCGCTCGCGCTGACGACCACGGTCGGCGCGCCGCCGGACTCGTTCAATCAGCAGGGCCAGGACTGGGGGCTGCCGCCGTGGCGCCCCGACCGGCTGCGCGAGCTGGGCTACGCGCCCTACCGGGAGCTCCTGCAGGGGGTGCTCCGGCACGCGGGCGGGGTGCGCATCGACCACGTCATGGGGCTGTTCCGGCTCTGGTGGGTGCCCGCCGGCGCCTCGGCCGACGGCGGCACCTACGTCTCGTACGACGCCGACGCCATGCTCGGCGTCCTGGCGCTGGAGGCCGTACGGGCTGGCGCGGTGGTCGTGGGGGAGGACCTCGGCACCGTCGAGGATCGGGTGCGGACCGCGCTCGACAGCGCCGGGGTGCTGGGCAGCGCGGTGCTGTGGTTCGAGACCGAGGACGAGCAGTTCGTGCCCCCGAAGCGGTGGCGCGAGCTGGCGATGGCGACCGTGACCACCCATGACCTGCCCACCGCCGCCGGCTTCCTCGCCGAGGAGCACGTGCAGGTACGCGACGAGCTCGGACAGCTCGGGATGCCGGTCGAGCAGGAGCGGGCCCGGGTGCGGGCGGAGCGCGAGGGACTGCTGGCGATGCTCGGGGGCGAGGGGCTGCTCGAGGCGGCCGGCGGGGACGTCGTCCTCGCGATGCACGCCGCGCTCGCGGCGTCGCCGTGCCGGGTGGTGCTCGCCGCCTTCGGCGACGCGGTCGGGGACCTGCGCCAGCCCAACCTTCCTGGCACCGTCGACGAGTACCCCAACTGGCGGCTGCCCGTCGCGGACGCCATCGGGCATCCCCTGATGCTGGAGGAGCTGCTCGCCGCGCCGGGTGTGGCGCGACTCGCGACCCTGCTCGACGAGCAGGTGAGGGGACGGGCGGTACGTTCTCCGCCACCGACCCCCGACCGGGCCTCCCCCCGGTACCCGACGACATGAGGATGCCGTGAGCCGACGAGCCCTCGCCCCCTGCCTGAGCAGCGCGGTGCTGACCGTGGTCCTCACGGCGGGCCCCGCGCTCGCCGCCAACGACGACCTGGGCCCCCGGGAGGGCGCGGACGTGGGCAGCGGGCTGTCCACCGTCGCGACGATCGTGTGGTTCGTTCTGGTGCCCGCCGCGATCCTGCTGGGCGTCGCCGCCCTGGTGTGGCTGCCCGGCATGATCAAGGCCGACCGTTACCGCCCGCAGCGGGGCTGGTCGGCGGCGCCGGTGTGGTTCGCCGGTCCACCCGACCCGGTCGCCGCGGTCGAGACCGCCGACCCCGGCGGCACGGGAAGGGGTGGGGCAAGTGGCAGCTGGTAGCGGCGCGGGGCTGGCCCCCCGCGAGCAGGAGCGCATCGAGGAGGACCTCCAGAAGATCCGCGAGGAGAACGGACTCGACGTGTCCCTGGTCGTCGGCGACCTCGACCTCGAGGATCCCAGCCAGTTCCGGGCAGGTGCCGACCGGCTGCACGCCGCCCTCGGCCCGCGTAGCGCCGACGCGGTGCTGCTCGTGGTCGCGCCCGGGCAGCGCCGGGTCGAGGTCATCACCGGTCCGGGGGTGCGTCGGCGGGTGCCGGACCGGGTGTGTGCCCTGGCGGTGCTGTCGATGACGACCGCCTTCGGCGGCGGAGACCTCGGCGGCGGCATCACCGAGGGGCTGCGCCAGATCGCCGACAGCGCCGGCCGCCGCGAGGCGCTGTCCCCGGCCGGCGACAAGCACCGCGAGCTGGCGGTGCGCGACGACGCCGTCCACGGCTCCGCCGCGTCGCCCGCCGTGGGCGCCGGCCACGACGAGGTGCAGAGCACCGGCTCGCACTGAGCGGGGCGGCTGTCAGGCGGCGGCGTCGCACTCGCGGGCACGCAGGGCGCGCACCACCCCGTCGCGGCCCTCCAGCAGCAGCCGGCGCAGGGCAGGCGGCACCCTGGGCGAGGCGAGGTAGGCGTCGGTGCGGTCGACGACCGCGGGCGACACCTGCAGCGTCGGGTAGAGGCCGACCACGACGCTCTGCGCCATCTCGGCGGTGCGGGTGCGCCAGACCTCCTCGATGACCTCGAAGTACGGCTCGACGTAGGACTCCAGCAGCGACACCTGCTCGGCCTGGTTGAAGCCGCCGATGACAGCGGACTGCACGGCGTTGGGCAGTGAGAGGTCGTGGACGGCGGACTGCCACGCCGCCGCCTTCGCCTCGGCGGTGGGGCGCGCCGCGCGGGCGGCGGCGGCGTTGCGCGCACCGGCGGCGGTGCGGTCCCGGTCCAGCTCTGCGTCGATCCCGGTCGGGCCGGCCTCGCCGAGCACGACGAGGCGCAGCAGCAGGTGCCAACGCAGGTCGGCATCGACCGCGAGGCCGGGCACCTCGACCTCCCCGGCGAGCAGGCCGCGCAGCAGCCCCACCTGTTCCGGGGTGGCGGCCAGCGTCCCCAGCGCCCGCGCCCAGGCCAGCTGCAGGTCGCTGCCGGGGGCGGCGGCCAGCACCGCCTCGTGCGCCGCGGCGGCCAGCTGCGCCCGCCCGACCGGCGCCCAGCCGGGGTCCGCGAACAGCGTCAGCACGCTCTGCGCCTGCCGTAACAGTGACTGCACGACCCCGATGTCGGTCTCCCGGGCGATCCCGGCCAGCACCAGGCCGACGTAGTCACGGGCCGGCAGCTCGGCGTCGCGGGTCATGTCCCACGCCGCCGACCAGCACAGCGCCCGCGGCAGGGAGTCGGTGATGTCGCCGATGTGGCCGATCAGCGTGCCGAGCGACCGCTCGTCGAGCCGGATCTTGGCGTACGTCAGGTCGTCGTCGTTGACCAGCACGAGGTCGGGCTGCGGGCGGCCGACGAGAGCCGGGACCACGGTCCTGGCCCCGACGACGTCGAGCTCCTCGCGGCCGGTGCGCACCAGCGCGCCGTCCACCAGGTCGTAGAGGCCGACGGCGACCCGGTGCGAGCGCAGCGTCGGCCACTGCTCCGGGGCCTCCTGCACCACCGTGAAGGACGTGAAGCCGTCCGGCCCGGTCTCGAACTCCGCGCGCAGGGTGTTGACCCCGGCCGTCTCCAGCCACTGCGCCGACCAGCCCGACAGGTCCCGGCCGCTGGCCGTCTCGAGCGCGGACAGCAGGTCGGCGAGCACAGTGTTGCCGTACTCGTGCGCCGGGAAGTAGGCGCGCAGCGCCCCGAGGAAGGCGTCCTGCCCGACCCAGGCGACGAGCTGCTTGAGCACCGAGGCGCCCTTGGCGTAGGTGATGCCGTCGAAGTTGACGCGTACGTCGTCCATGTCGCGGATGTCGGCGGCGATCGGGTGTGTCGAGGGCAGCTGGTCCTGCCGGTAGGCCCAGGTCTTCTCGGCGTTGGCGAAGGTGGTCCAGGCATTGGTCCAGCGGGTGTCGCTGGCCTGCGCGAGCACCGACATGTAGGTGGCGAAGGACTCGTTCAGCCACAGGTCGTCCCACCAGCGCATCGTCACCAGGTCGCCGAACCACATGTGCGCCATCTCGTGCAGCACCGTCTCGGCCCGGCGCTCGTAGGCCGCGTCGGTGACCTTGGACCGGAAGACGTAGTCCTCCAGGAAGGTCACGCAGCCGGCGTTCTCCATCGCGCCGGCGTTGAACTCCGGCACGAACAGCTGGTCGTACTTGCCGAACGGGTAGCGGTAACCGAACACCCGGTGGTAGAAGTCGAAGCCCTGCTTGGTGATCGTGAACAGCTCGCCGGCGTCGAGGTGCTCGGCGAGCGAGGCCCGGCAGTACAGCCCGAGCGGGATGCCGTCGTGCTCGTCGTGCACCGCGGCGTAGGGCCCGGCGACCAGCGCGGTGATGTAGGTCGACACCTGCGGCATCGTGGCGAAGCACCACCGGCCCGCGTCGCCGACCGCGGGCTGCTCGACGACGGCACCGCCGCTCACGCAGGTCCAGCCCGCGGGCGCGTGCACGGTCAGCGCGAAGGTCGCCTTGAGGTCGGGCTGGTCGAAGCAGGCGAACACCCGGTGGGCGTCGTAGGTCTCGAACTGGGTGTAGAGGTAGACGGCGGAGTCGACCGGGTCGACGAAGCGGTGCAGCCCCTCGCCGGTGCGCATGTAGCGGCAGTCGGCGTCGACGACCAGCTCGTTGTCGGCCGCCAGCGCCGGCAGCGTCAGGCGTTCGCCGTCGAAGCCGCCGAGCTCGACCGGTTCGCCGTTGAGCGTCGCGGAGCGCAGCGAGGGTGCCGCGATCTCGACGAAGCTGCCCTCGCCCGGCCGCGCGCACGCGAACCGCAGGACCGTCGTGGAGCGGAACGTCTCCCCGTGTGCCGGCTCGGGCGTGCGCAGGTCGAGCTCCACGTCGTACGAGGCGACCGTGACCAGCCCGGCGCGTTCCCGGGCCTCGTCCCGGGTGAGGTTGTTGCTGACGGCGGCATCGGTCTTCATCGGGACATCCTGCCATCGCGCCACGCGCCACGTTGCGGGCACTGCTTGCGTGGGCAAGAGCCAGGTATGACTGCGACGACACTCGACTTCTGGTTCGACCCGCTGTGCCCCTGGGCCTGGATCACCTCCCGCTGGGCGCTGGAGGTCGAGCAGGTCCGCGAGCTCGACGTCACCTGGCACGTCATGAGCCTGGCCGTGCTCAACGACGGCCGGGATCTGTCGGAGGACTACCGGGAGACGATGAACAAGGCGTGGGGACCGGTGCGGGTCTGCATCGCCGCCCGCGACCACACCGAGGACCTCCTGCCGCTCTACACCGCGCTCGGCAACCGCATCCACCACGACAAGATGGAGCTCGACGACCCGGCGCTGCTGCGCGAGGCGCTCGCCGAGGTCGGGCTTCCGGCCTCGCTCGCCGAGGCCGCCACGAGCACGGCGTACGACGACCGCCTCAAGGCCGAGCACCACCAGGGCATGGACCCGGTCGGCATGGACGTCGGCACACCGGTGCTGCACGTCGACGGGATGGCCTTCTTCGGCCCGGTGATGTCGCGGATCCCCCGCGGCGAACAGGCCGGGAAGGTGTGGGACGGCGCACGGCTGCTCGCCGGCTTCCCGCACTTCTACGAGCTCAAGCGCACCCGCGAGGAGGGCCCGGCGTTCGACTGACGTGCCAGCCGCTCACACCACGATCCGCATCGGCACCCCGGTGCCGTCGAGTTCGCCGCCGAGCACGTCGGCTTCGCCGCGCAACCAGCGCACCGCCGTCCAGGCACACGCCAGGGCGTCGAGCGCGTCGTCGACGCCCGCCCCGGGCGGCGCGCCGGACGGCACCGGCCCGAGCGCGGCCTTCAGCGCGCGCAGCCGGAGCAGAGCCCCCGGCGCGGACTTCTTGCGCGGCAGCACCGCCCCGGTCAGTGCCCGCAGGCTCACCTCGGGGTGGCACTCGACGACGAGGCCGTGCACCCCGGGGCCGGCAGACCGCAGCACCGCGTCGACGTCGCGAATCCGCTGCACCAGGCCGTACGCCTGCGCCGACAGGGTCGGCTGCGCGGCCCGGGCCGAGCCGTACGTCGCGAAGGCGAGGGTCCCGCGGACCGGCGCGGCGAACACCGACGAGGCGCCACCGCCCCGCAGCCGCCGCCGGGCCTGCACGTCGCAGGCCCGGAGCCCGGCATCGGGCAGCCCGATGGGGACGTCGACGGCGACGGCGCCGGCACCCAGTTCGGCGGCCAGCTCGAGCAGCGCGGTGGCGCCCTGCGCCCAGTGCCACCGCACCGTCGCACCGTGGACGGTCGCGACGACCCAGCCGTTGCCCGGGCAGCCGTCGGCGCCCATCGCGAGAGGCATGCCCCAGACTCGACCACATGCGCGTCCACCTGGGCTCCGACCACGCCGGCTTCGACCTCAAGGCGGCGCTGCTGCGCCGGGTCGCCGAGCTCGGCCACGAGCCCGTCGACCACGGCCCGCCGGCGTTCGACCCGGACGACGACTACCCGCCGTACGTCCTGCGCGCGGCGACCGCCGCCGCGTCCGACGCCGGCAGCCTCGGCGTGGTGATCGGCGGCTCGGGCAACGGCGAGGCGATCGCCGCGAACAAGGTGCCGGGGGTGCGCTGCGCCCTCGCGTGGAGCCCGGAGACCGCGACCTTGGGCCGGGAGCACAACGACGCCAACGTCGTGAGCGTCGGCGCCCGGATGCACGACGAGGCGACGGCGGTCGGGCTCGTCGAGGCCTTCCTCGCCACCCCGTTCTCCGGCGAGGGCCGGCACCGCCGCCGGATCGACATGCTCGCCGGCTACGAGGCCACCAAGGTGCTGCCGCCGCTGCCGTCGGCCGGGATGCCGGGGTGAGGACGGCGGCGGCGAGGTCTGCGGGTGCCTGAGGGCCACACCATCCACCGGCTCGCCAAGGACCACACGTCGCTGCTCGTCGGGCGCCCGGTGGGGTTGGCCAGTCCTCAGGGGCGGTTCGCCACCGGGGCGGAGCTGCTCACCGGGCGGGTCGTCGAGCGGGTCGAGCCGTACGGCAAGCACCTGTTCTACCGCTTCGAGGGCGGGCTGCTGCTGCACGTGCACCTCGGGCTGTACGGGAAGTGGCAGACCGGCTGGGGTGCGCCGCCCGAGCCGCGGGGCGCCCTGCGGGTGCGGCTGACGACCGACGAGGCGTGGCTGGACCTGCGCGGCCCGACCGCCTGCGAGGTCATGACGCCGCCCGACCGCGACGCCGTGCTGGCCCGGCTCGGCCCCGATCCGCTGCGCCGCGACGCCGATCCCGAGCGCGCCTGGGCCCGGATCGCCAGGAGCCGGCGGCCGGTGGGGGAGCTGCTTCTGGACCAGAAGGTCCTGTGCGGCATCGGCAACGTCTACCGCGCCGAGGTGCTCTACCGGGCCCGGCTGTCGCCGTTCCGGCCGGGTACCGCCGTGGGCCGCGACGTGTGGGAGCCGATGTGGGAGGACCTGCGGACCCTGCTGCGGGCGGGGGTCCGGCAGCGCCGGATCATCACCACGGAGCGGCTGGACCGTGACCGGCCCTCGGGACTGCCCACCCGCGCCGACGCGCACTACGTCTACCGCCGGCAGGGCCTGCCCTGCCGGCGGTGCGGCACCGAGGTGCGCACGCAGGCGATGCAGCAGCGCAACCTGTTCTGGTGCCCAACCTGCCAGCCGGGCTGACCCGCCGCCCGCCGCCCCGCCGGCCCGCCGCCTGTCGGGCGCGGGCCGGCTGCCCGCCGCCCCGGCGCGCCGGGCTGCCCGGCGAGCAGCGCCCCGCTAGCCTCCCCCCACCATGAGCCCGTCGGCCCTCGCGTCCCGGCTGTCCGCGCGCCGGCGGGCGCGCAGGGCGCGGTCCGCGGTGCCGCGGGCCCTCACCCGGCTGCGCCGCGACCCGCCGCGCCAGGAACTCAGCCTCACCATCCTCGCCGGGCTGTCCTTGCTGCTGCTGCTCGGCAGCCTGCACCTCGGGCTGCGACTGGTCCCGCCGAGCGCGCAGGTGCTGCCGCTGCTCGGCGGCGGGATCCTCCTCGGCCGCCGGGCCATGCTGCGCCTCGTACTGGTCGTCGCCGCCGCCCTGACCTGCCTGTTCAGCGTGGTCGGGGCCGACGAGACGGCGCCGGGAGCGCTCGTCGTCGTCGTAGCGACCGCGCTGTTCTCCTGGGAGTCGGCCCGCTCCCGCGACGAGACCGGGCTCGGGGGCATGCGTGGTGACTCGGTGCTCGTCGAGCTGCGCCGGCGGCTGCAGCAGCAGGGCCGGTTGCCGCAGCTGCCGTCCGGCTGGCACGCGGAGGCGGTGGTGCGGCCCGCCGGCGACGGCCCGTTCTCCGGCGACTTCGTCGTCAGTTCCCTCACCGGCGGCGGCCGGCGGCTGGAGGTGGCGCTGGTCGACGTGTCGGGCAAGGGCGTCGACGCCGGCACCCGGGCGCTGCTGCTGTCCGGCGCCCTCGGCGGCCTGCTCGGCAGCTCCGCGGACGACTTCCTGGCCGCGGCCAACTCCTACCTCGTGCGGCAGGACTGGGATGAGGGCTTCGCGACCGCCGTCCACCTCGTCCTCGACGTGCACACCGGCGCCTACGCGGTCGACTCGGCCGGCCACCCGCCGGTGGCGCACTTCGACGCGGGCACCGGTCGCTGGACCCTCGCGCAGGCGAGCGGCGTAGTGCTGGGGCTGCTGCCGGACGCCTCGTACGACGCCGACCGCGGCCGGCTGGACCCGGGTGACGCGCTGCTGCTCTACACCGACGGGCTCGTCGAGATCCCTGGCCGCGACCTGTCCGTCGGGATCGACAAGCTGCTGGGAGAGGCCGAGCGCCTGGTTCCCGGCGGCTTCGCCGGCGGCGCCGACCGCCTCGTCAGCCGGGTCGCCGGCTCCTCACCGGACGACCGGGGGCTCGTCCTGATCTGGCGTAGCTCCAGCTAGAGCGGGGCGGGGGCGCGTCGCCAGCCGGTCCGCCGCCAGCCGCCCGCCGGGCAGCGTCCCGGGCTCGTCGCGCAGCAGCCGCAGCGCCGCGACGTAGTCCCGGCGCGCCACGACCACCTGGCCCAGGCTCGCCAGGTGCCCGGTCTCCTGCTGGGTGTCGAGCACGGTGACGCCGCCCTCGCACAGGCGGACGACGAGGTCGACGAGGGCGACCTTGGAGGCGTCGGTCTCGCGGTGGAACATCGACTCACCGCTGAACACCCGGCCGGTGAGGACGCCGTACAGGCCGCCGACCAGCCGGTCGTCGTCCCAGACCTCCACGCTGTGCGCGACGCCGCGCTCGTGCAGGGCGCCGTACGCCTCCTGCATCCGGCCGGTGATCCAGGTCTCGTCGCGGTCCGCGCAGGCGGCCGTCACCCGGGCGAAGGCCTCGTCCACGGTGGTTTCCCAGCCGCAGCGGCGTAGCCGCTGGCGCAGCGAACGGGACACCGCGAGCGTGCCGGGCAGGAGCACGGCGCGCGGCTCGGGGGAGCACCACGGCACGAGCCCGTCGCTGCCGGCGAGCACCGGGACCTGACCGCTGCGGGCGAGCCGGCGCGCCGAGCGGGTCAGGGCGGCGGCGTGCCGGCCGGACGGCGGCCACGGGAAGCAACCGGCTCGGTAGGCGGCGACGAGAGTGTCGGGTTCGAGGGTGCCCCCGAGCGCGACGAGGTCCCGCGGGGCGCCCGCGACGTCGAGCGCCTCGAAGAAGGCGGCGGGGTCCGGGGGAATGGCCGCCGGGGAGAGGGGCGCGTGCTTCACGGTGGGAGGTCCGCGGCCGTCATGGCGCGATGGTCAGCGACAGGGGTACGACGCAGGTCGGCACGCCCACCCGGCCCATCCTGTCGGTCAGCGGCCGACCGTCGGCGACCGGCGGGTGGAACGGACCGGCCGCGCCGCCATCCGCGTAGGCCCGGCGGGCGTCGGCGAGCGACATCCAGTCCGCGAGCCACTGCTCCGCCGGGACGTCCCTGCGCAGCGCGGGCTCGCCCACCGCACGGACGTCGCCGACGAGTGTCCGGACCGCGGCGTCCTGCACGGCCAGCCGGTCCAGCCGCTGCGGCGTCGGCGCGCCGGGCGCCAGCGGCGGGAGCGCGTCGAGGTCGGCGCGGAGCCGGGCACAGGCGGCCGACGCAGCGCCCTTCACCGGTTCCACGTCGAGCGTGTCCGGCCGGTCGCGGGTGGTGTCGAGCGAGAACGCGGCGACGTACACCCCGACGGTCGCGAGGGCGACCCCCACCAACACGATGACGGTGCGCCTGCGAGCCACGAGGAGCAGCCTGCCCGCGCCGGCCCGCCGCACCCGTCCGGCGCCCTGCGGTGTGCCGGAGGACGGCCCGGGCACCGACGTGCTGTGGCCAGGCCCGCTCCCACTCCGTACGGTGGGTGTGGGTCAGGCCACAACCGGAGGTCCGCGTGCTCACCGAAACGACCCTGCCCACTTCCATGCCCAGGTCCCGCGTGCTGGCGCTCCCGCCGGACCTCGGGCAGCTCCTCGCGCGCGCGCCGTCCCCGGCGCCGCCCGGTAAGGACCCCCCGTGCGCCGGCTGGTCCCGCAGCGTTGCGAAGTACCTCGTCCCGGAGATCGTGTTCGGCGCCGGTGTCCTCGACGAGATCGGCCACGCGGCCCGCCGCCTGGGCGCGGTCTGCCCGCTGCTGGTCACCGACGCGGGCGTCCTTGCGGCCGGTTGGGGCGAGCAGGCGGTGGCCCACCTGCGGGCGGCGGGCCTGTCCCCGACCGGCTGGAGCGCGGTCACGCCCAACCCCAAGGACCACGAGGTCGTGGCGGGCGCGCAGGCCTACCTCGCCGGCGGGTGCGACGTGATCGTCGCGGTCGGCGGCGGCAGCGTCATCGACGCGACGAAGGCGATCGCGGTGCTGGTGAGCAACGGCGGCCAGATCTTCGACTACGAGGGGATCGACCTCATCGCGCGCCCGATCCCCCCGCTGGTGGCGGCGCCCACGACGGCCGGCACCGGCGCCGACGTCTCGCAGTTCGCGGTCATCACCGACACGACGCGCCGGCTCAAGGCGACCCTCATCGGCAGGACGCTGGTGCCCGACATCTCGCTGACCGACCCCCGGCTGCTCGTGACGATGCCCGACTGGCTCAGCGCCACCACCGGCCTGGACGCGCTGACGCACGGCGTGGAGGCGTACGTCAGCCGGGCGGCGAGCTTCCTCACCGACGAGCACGCCCTGTCGGCCGTGGCGCTGGTCGGGCAGCACCTCGAGCGCAGCGTCCATGACCCGCTCGACGAGGCCGCCCGCACCGGGATGGCCCGGGCCAGCCTGTCCGCGGGGCTCGCCTTCACCAATGCCATCCTCGGCGCCGCGCATGCGATCAGCCACCAGATCGGCGGCCTGCTCGACCTGCCGCACGGCATGCTCAACGCCATCCTGCTGCCGCACGTCGTGCGCTTCAACGCCGCCGCCGAGCCGGCCCGCTTCCGGCCGCTCGCCGCTGCCCTCGGGGTGCGCGACGCCCTCGACCTGCCCGACGACGAGGTGGGCGAGGCGCTCGCGCGGGAGATCGGCGTCCTCGCCACGGCGATCGGTGCGCCGGAGACGCTCAGCGGGATAGGCGTCACCGAGGACGACTTGCCCGCCCTGGCCCGGCAGACGCTGCACGACGCGTGCCTGACCACCAACCCGCGCGAGGTGTGCGAGGAAGACGTCAGCGCCATCCTCAAGGCGGCGTTCTGAACGTCGATCCTGCCGCCGGCCCGCCGCGTCACGCCTTCGCCGACCTGCTGGGCGTCCGGTCGTCGAAGGGCCGCTACTACAGCGAGTACCGGCACAGCGCCCAGGACCTGCAGCGAGCCCTGCTCGCGGTCAACGCCGTGTCCTGGGCGCTGGCGGACGCCCCGGGGGACGCCCGCTACCTCGTCGACAGCACCCTGCCGGTCATCGCCGAGCTGCTCGGCGCCTCCACGGTCGTGCTCGTCTCCGCGCACCCAGGGCTCGGGGGGGCGGCCCAGGTGTGCGTGTCCTCGCGCGCCCCGGGTGCGGCCGACGCGCACCTGGCCGAGGACCTGGTCCGGCATGCCGAGCAGGTCGTGCTCGACTGCCCGCCCACGGGCGTGATGCGCCTGGTCCCGCAGCTGGGCAGCGTCCTGCTGCTGGCCCCGCTGCCGCACGGCGGGCGAGGCGACGGATTCGTCGCGGCCGCCGTACCGTCGTCCTCGCGCCCGGACGGCAACGACCTGGCGATCCTGGGCACCCTGACCAACCAGCTGGCCGGCGCCATCGAGAGCAGCCGCCGCCTGGCCGCCTCCGAGCTGTCCCGCCTGGCCGCCGACGAGGCCCTGCTCGCCGCCGACGAGCAGGCCCACGCCCTCGAGCGGCGCAACGAGGTGCTCAAGCAGGTCCGGTACGAGCTCGTGGGTGCCCGTGAGCGGCAGGTCCTCGCCGAGGAGCGCCAGCGCATCGCCCGGGACCTGCACGACAGCGTCGCCCAGCACGTCCTGTCCATGGGCATGCAGGTCGAGTGGTGCCGTACCGCGTGTGAGCAGCCCGAGGTGGTCGCCCGGCTCGAGGAGGTCAAGGCGCTGGCCCGGTCGACGGTCGACCACATCCGGTCGGCGATCTTCGAGCTCAACAGCGGTGACGACCTGCAGACCCACGGGCTCGTCGCGGCGCTGCAGCGCCTCGCCGACCAGCATCGCGGGCACGGCCTGACGATCGACGTACGTGTCACGGGCGAGCCCGGGCGGCGGCTGCCCGCGCCGGTCGAGCGGGCGCTGTACATGGTCGTCAAGGAGGCGCTGTTCAACACGCTGGTGCACGCCGAGGCGGGCCGCGCGTGCGTCGACCTCGTCCACGGCGGCGACGAGGTGCGGGTGCAGGTGTCCGACGACGGCCAGGGCAGCGCCGAGCGGATGCGCCGGTGCCTGGCGGACGCACGCCGCTGCGGTGACGGCTACCACCGGGGGCTGGCCAACATCGAGGAGCGGGTCCGCCAGGTCGGGGGCCGGCTCGCCATCGTCGACCAGCCCGAGCGGGGGGTGTGCCTGCAGGTCGCGGTGACGCTCGCGCCGGAGGCTGCGTGACCGCCCCCGACGCGCCCCCGCCCGGACCCATCCGGCTGGTCATCGTCGACGACCACTCGATCATCCGGCAGGGCCTGCGCACCATCCTGGAGCGCGACGAAGGGCTGCTCGTCGTCGGCGAGGCCGGCACCCCCGAGCAGGCCCGCGACGCCGTACGGGAGCACCGCCCCGATGTCGTCCTGCTCGACCTCAAGCTCGGCGGCGACGACGACGCCGGTCTCGCGGTCTGCCGCCAGCTCACCGCCGACGACCCTTCGGTACGGGTCCTGGTGCTCACCACGTTCCTCAACGAGCGGCTCGTCGTCGAGGCGCTGCGCAGCGGAGCCAAGGGCTACGTCCTCAAGGACGTGGACGCCGACGCCCTCGTGCGCAGCATCCGGGCCGTACGGGCGGGGGAGAGCGCGTTCGACAGCCACGCCGCGGCGGTCGTGGTCAAGACCATGTCGGGCGAGGGCGTCCAGCCCGCGGCCGTGTCGTTCACGGCGCGGGAGTCGGAGGTGGTGCGGCTGCTGGCGCACGGCCTGTCGAACCGGCAGATCGGCCAGTCGCTGTTCATCAGCGAGACGACCGTCAAGTTCCACGTGCACAACGTCATGGAGAAGCTGGGCGTCAAGCGCCGCGCCGAGGTCGTCTACCGCTCCGGCCAGCTGGGCCTGCTGCAGATGTAGGCGCGGAGCTTCCGGCGGCCGGCCCGGTGTCCCGTGACCGGTCAGCGAACGTGACCGGTCAGCGACCGCCGGTCGTCGGGTCGATCCGGCGGTGCACCTGCTCGACGCTGTCGGCCGGAAAGCCGCCGCGCGTCGCGTGCTCCCGGACGCTGTCCGCGTTGGGTGCGACGTAGACGCAGTAGATCTTGTCCTGCGTCACGTAGGACTCCTGCCACTGCACCTCGGGCATGCCGTCGAGTACCTCGTTGGACTTCGCGGCGATGCCCTGCACCTGCTCGTCGGTCAGGTCGCCGGCTCCTGGCAGGGTCCGCTCAATGACGTACTTGGGCACGAGTCCTCCTCGGTGTGTGGCGCTCGTGCGCCGGGGAACCGGAGGGTAGGCCAGCGGCCGCGGCCGCGTCACCTGCCCGACCGGACGGAACCGGGAGCCGGGCGGCCGGCCCAGGCTCCCCGGCGGGTCTGGGCCGGGTGCCGGGGCGGGTTCGGGAGGCCAGCGGCGCGCGCCCGCGGGCCTGGTCTGTGGCCGGGGACTCGCGGGCTCAGCGCCTGGGGCTCGCGGACCTGGGAGGCGCGGGCTCACCCTCCGGGCGTGCGGCCGGTGCCGTCCTCGTTGCCCTCCAGCGCCTCCAGCGCCTGGCCGTGCAGGTCGGGATTGCGCGCCGCGGCCTCCTCGCGGCGCTCCTCCTGGGTAGGCGTGCTGTCGTCGGCGGGTCGGTCGGCGGGCTGCGTCATCGGAGCCTCCACGGCGTCGGGGTGCGGACGCTACGCGGCCGGACGCGCCGCCGGTCCTGGCCGAACGGGCGCCTCGGACCACCCCGTTCGTCGAGCCCCGGACCGCGTCCGGCGCGGTCACGGCCGGTCCAGGACGAGCCACGCGCCGTCCGCGTCGGACAGCGACAGGCGCCAGCCGGTCCGCCGACCCACGGCCGCGAGCCGCGCCAGGTCGAAGACCTGCAGGTGCCCGTACAGCACGTCCGGCACCGGCTCGACGGGGACGGCCACGACCACCCGGCGGCGGGCGACCCGCAGCGCCTCGGCCAGCAGCAGCGAGGCCACCGGGGGGCGTACGTGCTCCAGCACGTGCAGCGCCAGCACCGTGTCGACGGAGCGGTCGCGCAGGGGCAGCTTCGTCCCGTCGGCGCACAGCACCCCGACGTCGCGACCCAGCCGGTGGGCCTGCCGGGCGAGCAGGGACGCGCAGGCGGGCGAGAGGTCGGCGGCGAGCAGCCCGGGCGCCCCGGGCCGGCCGGCCCAGGCCAGTGGCAGGAAGCCGAAGCAGGTGCCGACGTCGAGCACGCTGGTCCCGCGGGCCAGTGTCGCCGCCCGGGCCCAGATGCGGCTGAAGCTGGCGACCGTCCCGGTGCCCGTCCCCTGGCCCCAGCCGGCCTGCACCCGCGACAGGGTCGCGTCGTAGAAGGCGTCCCACGCCCGGTCGCGGTCGGAATGAGCGGCCTCCACGGTTCGGACGAAGGCGGCCTCGAAGCCAGCGAGGTCGCTCGGGGCGGGGCCGAGCGCACCGCTCGCGAGCAGGTCGCCGAGGTCGGCATCCAGCGGGCAGTCGGCCTCAGGGAGCGCAGCGGGCACCTGTCGGAGCGACCAGCCGGCCGTCACGCCAGGACGTCCGCGAGCGCCCGTACCGTGCTGTCGAGGCCCTGCACGTCCCGGACGACCTCGACCCGGTCGCACAGCCGGCTGTACAGCGGCAGGTCGCACGACCCGAGGTGCCAGGAGTAGCGCGGCTCGGGCGACAGCCACACCAGCCGCCGGCACTGCCGCCGCATCTGCTCCAGCGCCTCGAAGCCGGGGTCCCTGCCGCCGTTGCGCCCGTCGCCGAGCACGAGCACGGTCGTCCGCCGGGTCAGCGTGGACAGGTGGTCGGCGGCGAAGTCGTTGAAGACCGTGCCGTAGTCGGAGGAGGCGTCGACGTCCAGCAGCTCGGTGCCGAACACCAGCCCGAGCGCCTCCTCCAGCCCGTGCGTCTCGAAGGGCACCGTGACGTCGGCGACCGCGTCGACGAAGGCGTAGGTGCGCACCCGCGGGAACAACCGCTGCAGCCCGTGCACGAGGTGGAAGGTGAACTTCGCGCTGTTGCGCACCGACATGCTCACGTCGGCGAGGATGACCAGCTTGGGCTTGTCCTCCTTGCGCGAGGTGGTGACCGGCTGGAACGGCACCCCGTCGTAGCGCATGTTGCGGGCCATGGTGCGGCTGACGTCGATGCGCCCGGTCGCGGCCGGCCGCTTGCGGTGGGTCAGCGCTCCCTTGACCGACCGGCCGAGCCGGGCGAGCACCTCCTCCAGCTCGCGCCGCTCCCGCTCGCTGATCCGCTCGCGGAAGACCGGCGACGGGTCGTGGGCGTCGACCTCCAGGCCGAGTGCGAGGAAGCGCTCGAGGTGGCGCTTGAGCAACTCCGGGAGGTCGGCGACGAGCCCTTCCAGGTCGACGCCGCGCAGGTGCTCAGGCAGCGGCGTGTCGTCCTGCTGGGCCAGCAGCTGGTCGAGCGCGAAACCCTCCGCGACGGAGAGCTCGGCGTCCACCTGGGTGGCGCCGGCGGGCGCGAGGTCCTTGGCGGACGCGGCGTTGTGCAGCCGGGAGGTCTCCATCTGGACCCCGGCGAGCCCGTCGCGCTCGGCCGTCTGGTCGGCGTTGATGACCAGCTCGTCGGTCATCGACGCCAGGTCGATCTTGTTGGCCTCCTGGTGCATGTTGTACGACGACGCGAGGTCCTCCTCGTCGAAGTACTCCCGGATGTCGACCGGCTCGTCGTGCCTGTGCCCGGTCTGCGGCTCCGGGCTGGGCTGCTCCGACAAGGTGAAGTCGTGCAGCTGGCCGGTGTCCTGCAGGTCGTCGTGCGCGTGGTCGTGGCCGGAGCCCCGGTCGGGCGGGTCGACCGGCCTGAGCCGGAAGAACAGGTCGAACAGCTCGGCGAACACCTCGGCGTCGCGGACGTCCTTGACCAATCGCGGCCTCGAGGGCGAGGCGCACCGGGCCGCGACGCCGGACACCCACGGCGGCGACCGCCCGGGCCGCGTCGGCCACCTCGGCGACGGACAGCCGGACGCCCCGCTCGCGCAGGACCGCCGCGAAGCGCAGGACCGTCTCGTCCATGCGCCTAGCGCTTGTTGAAGGCGGACCGGCCGCCGTAGTAACTGCCGTGCCGGCCCGGCTTGTCCTTCTCGGCCCGGACGGCTGCGCCCTCCTGCGTGCGCTCCGCCGAGGGTCGCAGCGGCGGGCCGCCGGGGCGGGTACCGCCGGGCCGGGTAGCTGGTCCCGCGGGCGCCTCCGCATGGTCGGCGGGGCCGTGGTCGCCGTGGCCGTGGTCGTGCGTGCCCTTGCCGTGGTCGTGCGCGCCCTTGCCGTGGTCGTGGTGCCCGGGGTCGTGCGGCGGGTGCCCGCGGCCCACCCGGCGGTTGGGGTCCTGCAGCGCGCGGACCTTCGACAGCGCCACCCCCACGTCCTTCTCGTACTTGAGGACGACGGAGATGGTCGAGGACAGCAGCGCCGGGTCGAGCGTCTCGGCGTTGAGGACGGCCAGGGTACGGGCCCAGTCGACGGCCTCGGAGATGCTCGGGGACTTGCGCAGGTCCAGCGCGCGCAGCTCGTGCAGCACGTCGACCAGACCGCTGACGAGCGCGGTGGGCAGCCCGGTGTGCTTGCTCTCGAGGATGTCGAGCTCGCGGTCGCGGCCGGGGTACTCCAGCGTCAGGTGCAGGCAGCGGCGCTTGAGCGCGGAGGACAGATCACGGGTGTTGTTGCTGGTGAGCAGCACGTAGGGCTGCGAGCGGGCGAGGAAGGTGCCGATCTCCGGGATGGAGATCTGGAACTCCGCGAGCAGCTCGAGCAGCACGGCCTCGAGCGCCTCGTCGGCCCGGTCCACCTCGTCGATGAGCAGCACGACCGGCTCGGGGGAGCGAATCGCGTCGAGCAGCGGGCGGACGGCGAGGAAGCGCTCGGAGAAGAACAGGCTCTCCTGCGCGGAGACGGCCTCGACGGCCTCGGCCAGGTCGTGCGCCTCCCCCAGGAGCTCGGCGATCTTGTCGCGGAGGATCTGGGTGTAGAGCAGCTGCTTGCCGTAGTCCCAGTCGTACAGCGCCTTGGTCTCGTCCTGGCCCTCGTAGCACTGCAGGCGGACCAGGCGCCGGCCGGTCGCGAGGGCGAGGGTCTTGGCCAACTCGGTCTTGCCGACGCCCGCCGGGCCCTCGAGCAGCAGCGGTTTGTCCAGCCGGGTGAGCAGGAAGACGCTGGTGGCCAGCCGCTCGTCGGCCAGGTAGCCGTGCTCGCCGAGGGCGCGCACGACGTCGTCGACGTCGGCGAACTGGGGTGCGGCGTCCTCGGGGTCGGCGTCGGCAGCTGGCAGGGGCAGGGTCACGCGGATGCTCTCCCGGGACGTGTGCGGGGACGGTCGTGGGCTCGCGCCGGCTCTGTGGTGCGGCGGGCAGGCGCGAGCCCACATTCTGCGGGGACGGGGGGGACGGGCTACAGGAAGTCGTCCAGCGACCCGTTCATGCAGTGGTCGACGACCGGGCGCGCACGTTGTCGAAGGTGCACTCCTTGGCGTTGCCGGGGGTGCAGGCGTCGCCGAGGACGTGGTTGGTGATCCGGTCGACGTCCTCGTCGTCGCCCTTGATGACGGAGGCGTTGGCGTAGAACTGCGTCGGCCCCTGGCCGAGGCGGTTCTTGCTGTAGCTGTCCTGGGTGACGTCGACGAAGCGCTCCGGGATGCCGACGTCGCGCAGCAGCCGGACGGAGGCCTTGAGGGCCTCGTCGGCGGCCTGCACCTTGGTCATCCCGTGGGTGTCGATGCCCATCGCCTCGGCGATGTCGGCGAACCGGCCGTACGCCGCCGGCATGTTGAAGGCCCACACCCGGGGCAGGGCGACCGCGTTGTTGAGCCCGTGGTGGGTGTCGTAGAACGCCGACACCGCGTGCGAGATCGAGTGGATGATGCCGAGGCCACCGGAGTTGAACGCCTGCGCGGCGATGTACTGCGCGTACATCATCCCCTCGCGGCCCTTGAGGTCCTGGCCGTTCCAGACCGCCTCACGCAGGTTCTCGGAGGTCAGTTTGATGGCCCGCAGGGCGTTGCCCAGGGACGGCTCGAAGTTGAGCCGGGAGACGTACGGCTCGGAGGCGTGGGCGAGCACGTCGAAGCCGCACTGTGCCGTGTAGTCGACGGGGCAGTCGAAGTACAGCACCGGGTCGTCGATGGCCAGGGTGGCGATGGCGGCGTCGTCGAAGGCGACGTACTTGTGCGGGTTGTCCGGGTCGGTCGTGGTGTCGGTGATGACGTAGGCCCACGACGTCTCCGACCCGGTGCCGGCGGTGGTGGAGACCGCGATGTGCGGCGGGTTCTTCATGTTCTCGGACTTGTTGAAGCCCTCGAACTCGTTGACGTTGCGGCCGTCGTGCGCGACCGAGACCCGGGCGCCCTTGCAGGCGTCGTGGCTCGAGCCGCCGCCGATGGACACGAAGCTGTCGCACTTGCTGCTCTGGTACAGCGCCACGGAGTCCATGACGTTGTAGTCCTTGGGGTTGGACTCGACCTTGTCGTAGAGCACCGGGTCCAGGCCGTGGTACTTCAGCGACTCCACAATCTTGTGGACGATGTCCGTGCCACGCAGGCCCGACGTCATGACGAGCGGCTTGGTGAAGCCGAGCTTGATCGCCTCGGGACCGATGAGCTCGTGCGCTCCCGGACCCATGAGGGCCTTCGGGAACGCGTGGAACTCCTTGATGGGGAAGGGCTTGAGCAGCTCTTCGACCTGCATGCGACGTCCTTTCTGCCGGTGGTCCCGGCTCGTCCGTGCGGGACCGGTCGGTCCCGTCGCCGGCCGGTCCGAGACCGGCGGCAGGACGGGGACGCTAGGCACGCGGCGACCGGTTGCCCAGCCCCCGGAGGCAACTGCGACCGGTCCGGCGCGCACCTCCGCCGCAACGATCGGGGCCGGCCCGGCCGATCGGACAGGGCGGCGGACCGGCCGCGCGCGCCACCACCGGATGCCGTTAGTCTCCGTGAGGCCGGTCACAGCGGCCGGCCCGTCCTTCAGGAGGATGCATGGACACCACCGCCGTCGCCGAGCCGACCGAGCTCGCGGATGCGCCTGCCGCCGCGGCGTCCGAGGCACCCCCCGTCGAGACCTTCCCCACCGACGCCGTCGTCGAGCAGGACCTGCTCGTGGAGGACGTGTCCATCGACGGCATGTGTGGCGTCTACTAGCCGCACCCGTGACCGCTGCCGCGCCCGCCGTGCTCGACCGCGCCTGGCGTCTGCACCCGCAGGTGTCGGTGCGGCCGGAGTCGTTCGGGGCGCTGCTCTACCACTTCGGCACCCGCCGCCTGTCGTTCCTCAAGGACCGGCGGCTGCTCGAGGTGGTGCAGCGACTGCCGGACTCGGCGTCCGCACGGGACGCGTGCACCGCGGCCGGGCTCGTGCCGGACGACCTGCCGGCGTACGACCGGGCGCTGGCCCAGCTCGCCGCCACGGATATGATCCAGGAGCGCACATGACCGGTGCCACCGCAGCCCTGCCTCTCGTCGAGCACTTCGCCCTCGGCCTCGACGCGCCGATCTGCCTCACCTGGGAGCTGACCTACGCCTGCAACCTCGCGTGCTCGCACTGCCTGTCGAGCTCGGGCCGGCGCGACCCGCGGGAGCTGAGCACCGAGGAGTGCAAGGCCGTCATCGACGAGCTGCAGCGCATGCAGGTGTTCTACGTCAACATCGGCGGCGGGGAGCCCACCGTCCGCAGCGACTTCTGGGAGCTGCTGGACTACGCCACCGCGCACGACGTCGGCGTGAAGTTCTCCACCAACGGCATCAAGATCGATGCGGAGGCGGCCCGGCGGATCGCCGCCAACCCCTACGTTGACGTCCAGATCTCGGTCGACGGCGCGACCGCCGAGGTCAACGACGCGGTGCGTGGCGACGGGTCCTACGCCACCGCGGTGCGCGCCCTGCAGCACCTGTCCGACGTCGGCGTGCAGGCCAAGCTGTCGGTGGTCTGCACCCGCTACAACATCGGCCAGCTCGACGAGTTCAAGGCCATCGCCGACCGGTTCGGCGCCCAGCTGCGCCTGACCCGGCTGCGGCCGTCGGGTCGCGGCGCCGACGTCTGGGACGACCTGCACCCGACGCAGGCCCAGCAGCGCGAGCTCTATGACTGGCTGGTGCGGCACGGTGAGGGTGTGCTCACCGGTGACTCGTTCTTCCACCTGGCGGCGTACGGCGACGCGCTGCCCGGGCTCAACCTGTGCGGCGCCGGCCGGGTGGTCTGCCTCATCGACCCGGTGGGCGACGTCTACGCGTGCCCGTTCGCCATCCATGAGCAGTTCCTGGCCGGCAACGTACGAAGCGCGGGCGGCTTCGCCGGCGTCTGGCGCGACAGCGAGCTGTTCCTGGAGCTGCGCGAGCCGCAGAGCGGGGGGGCCTGCTCGGGCTGCAGCGCCTACGACGCCTGCCGCGGCGGCTGCATGGCCGCGAAGTTCTTCACCGGGCTGCCGCTGGACGGACCCGACCCGGAGTGCGTCAAGGGCCACGGCGAGGCAGCCCTTGCGGCGGTGCTCAGCAAGCCCAAGCCGTCGCTGGACCACTCCCACCGGGGCGGGGTCAAGGGCGGCCCGGTGCCCATCGCCCTGTCCGTGCGACGTCCCGACAAGATGTGCGACGAGAGCCCGCTCGCCGGCCTGTGCCGCTGACGCCGCCCCGAACGATCTGAAGCACGAGGAGACCGCATGGCGACAGCCTGGTTCGAGACGATCACGGAGGCGCAGCGCCGGGCCAAGAAGGAGCTGCCGAAGTCGGTCTACATGGCCCTCGTCGCCGGATCGGAGTTCGGGCTCACGCTCAAGGACAACATCGCCGCATTCGGGGAGCTGGGCTTCGCGCCGCACGTCGCCGGCCTGTCCAGCACCCGCGACCTGTCCACGACGGTGATGGGCCAGCCGATCTCGCTGCCGGTGATCATCTCGCCGACAGGGGTGCAGGCGGTACACCCCGACGGCGAGGTCGCGGTCGCCCGGGCGGCGGCCGCCCGCGGCACGATCATGGGGCTGTCGTCCTTCGCCAGCAAGCCCGTCGAGGAGGTCGCGGCCGCCAACCCGCAGACCTTCTTCCAGGTCTACTGGTCGGGCTCGCGCGAGCAGATCCTGCAGCGGATCGAGCGGGCCAAGGCCGCCGGCGCGGTCGGGATCATCGTCACGCTCGACTGGTCGTTCTCGCAGGGCCGCGACTGGGGCAGCCCGTCCATCCCGGAGCAGCTCGACCTGCGGGCGATGGCGCGGTTCGCCCCCGAGGCGATCGTGCGGCCCCGGTGGCTCGCCCGCTGGGTGCGCACCGGGCACATACCGGACCTGACCGTCCCCAACATGGGCGTCCCGGGGCAGAAGGCGCCCACGTTCTTCGGCGTCTACGGCGAGTGGATGCAGACCCCGATGCCGACCTGGGAGGACCTCGCCTGGCTCCGGGAGCACTGGACCGGGCCGATGATGCTCAAGGGGATCATGCGGGTCGACGACGCCCGGCGTGCGGTCGACGTCGGCTTCGACGCCATCTCGGTCTCCAACCACGGCGGCAACAACCTCGACGGGACGCCCGCCTCGGTGCGGGCCCTGCCCGCGGTCGTCGAGGCGGTCGGCGACCAGGTCGAGGTGCTGCTGGACGGCGGCATCCGGCGCGGCAGCGACGTGGTCAAGGCCGTCGCACTCGGCGCCCGAGCGGTCATGATCGGCCGCGCCTACCTGTGGGGACTGGCGGCCAACGGCCAGGCCGGCGTCGAGAACGTGCTCGACATCCTGCGCAGCGGCATCGACTCCGGTCTGCTCGGCATCGGCAAGGCGTCGGTCCGCGACCTGACGCCCGACGACCTGCTCGTGCCGGACGGGTTCGTCCGCCGGCTCGGGGTGGAGCAGCCGGCGACGCCCTGACGGTGCTGGCCGACCTGACCTGGCCGGAGGTCGACGGGCACACGGAGGCGGTCATCGTCGTCCCGGTGGGCTCCACCGAGCAGCACGGCCCGCACCTTCCGCTGTCCACCGACACCGACATCGCCGTCGCCCTGGCGCGCGGCCTGGCCGAGCGCCGCCCCGGCGTCATGGTCGCGCCGGCCCTGCCGTACGGCGCCAGCGGCGAGCACGCCGGCTTCCCCGGCACCCTGTCGATCGGCCAGGAGGCCCTGGAGCTGCTGCTCGTCGAGCTGTGCCGCTCGGCCACCCGCACCGCCCACCGGGTGCTGCTGCTCAACGCCCACGGCGGCAACCTCGCGCCGCTGCGGCGCGCCGTCGAGCTGCTGCGCAACGAGGGCCGCGACGTACGGGCGTGGTGGCCGCGCTGGGGGGGCGACGCACACGCCGGCCGCACCGAGACCTCGGTCCAGCTGGCCCTCGCCCCGGCGCGGGTCCGCAGCCACCTCGTCGCCCCCGGCGCCACCGCGCCGCTGGCCGAGCTGCTGCCCGTGCTCCGCGAGCGGGGGGTGCGCGCAGTCAGCCCGGACGGGGTGCTCGGCGACCCCACCGGGGGCACCGCCGAGCAGGGCCGCCTGCTGCTCGAGGCCGCCCTCGACGACCTCGTGGCGACCGTACGGGCGTGGAGCCCGGCCCGGTGAGGGTCGCCGTGGTGACCGGCGCCGCCCGGGGGATCGGCGCGGCGACGGTGCGCGCGCTCGCCGCCGACGGCTGGGCGGTCGTCGCGACCGACGCCTGCGCCGACGACCCACGACTGCCATACGCCCTCGGTACCCGCGACGAGCTGGAGGCGCTGCGCACCGAGCGGGTGCTGCCCCTCGTCGCCGACACCCAGGACCCGGGGCAGCTCGACGCGGCCGTCGAGCAAGCCGAGGAGGTGTTCGGCGGCCTCGACGCTGCGGTCGCGGTCGCCGGGGTCGTCGCCGGCGGGGTGCCGCTGTGGGAGCAGGACCCGGGCGAGGTCGAGGCGGTACTGCAGATCGACCTGCTCGGGGTCGTGCACCTCGCTCGCGCCGCCGTGCCCGCCCTGCTGCGCCGGCCCGCGCCGCGGTCGGGCCGCTTCCTGGCGGTGGCGTCCACCGCCGCCGTCCGCGGCCTCCCGATGCTCGCGGCCTACTGTGCCGCCAAGGCCGGCGTCACGGGGCTGGTGCGCGCGCTGGCGGTCGAGCTCGGCGGCACCGGCGTCACCGCCAACGCCGTCAGCCCCGGCTCCACCGACACCCCGGTGCTGGCCGAGAGCGCCCGGCTGTACGGGCTGCGCTCGGCACAGGACTTCGCCACGCAGCAGCCGGTGGGCCGGCTGCTCGAGCCCGCCGAGGTCGCCCGCGCGCTGGTCTGGCTGGCCGGCGAGGGCAGCGGGGCCGTGACCGGCGCCGTCGTCCCCGTCGACGGCGGCCTGGCGCTGTGACGCGTCCGAGGGTACGGCCGGCGGCTGCGCCGGACAGCCGGTGAGGGAGGCCGCGCCGGTGACGCAGCCCGGGCCCGCTGCCTCGCCCGGGCCCGCTGCCTCGCCCGGGCCCGCCGCCTCGCCCTCGCCCGCACCCGGGGCGGTCCTGCCCGTCGCCCTCGACGGCGGCGTGCGCGTGCTCGACGGCGGCCGGGTGCTGCTCGGCGGTGACCCGGGCCGGCTGGTGCGGCTCACCAGCGGGGGCGCCTCGGCCCTCGACCGGCTCTCGACCGGCGCCGGGTCATCAGGGCCCGCGCGGCATCTGGCCCGCGCCCTGATTGCCGGCGGCCTCGCCCACCCCCGGCCGCTGCCCGCTCCGGCGCTCGACGTGACGGTCGTCGTCCCCGTCCGCGACCGCACCGGCGAGCTCGCCCGGTGCCTCGCCGCTCTCGGGCCGGAGGTCCCGGTGCTCGTGGTCGACGACGGCTCCCGCGACCCCGCTGCCGTCGCGGCGGTCTGTCGCGCGTACGGCGCCGGCGTGCGGCATCTCGCGGTGAACGGGGGCCCGGCTGCCGCCCGCAACGCCGGGCTCGCCGCCAGCGGCAGCGCGTACGTCGCGTTCGTCGACAGTGACTGCGCGCCTCCGCCGGGCTGGCTGCCCGCGCTGCTCGGGCACTTCGGCGACCCGTACGTCGGGGCGGTGGCGCCGCGGGTGCGGGGCAGCGCCGGCGGCCGTACGGTGCTGGGCCGCTACGCGGCCGCGAGGGGTCCGCTCGACATGGGCAGCCGGGAGGCTTCCGTACGGCCCGGCGGTCGGGTTCCGTACATCCCCTCGGCCGCCCTCGTCGTGCGCCGCTCGGCGCTGCCCGGCGGCAGGGCGTTCGACCCGGCGCTGCGCTACGGCGAGGACGTCGACCTGGTGTGGCGGTTGGGCGACGCGGGCTGCTCGGTGCGCTACGACCCGCGCACGGTCGTCCCGCACGCCGAGCCTGACCGCTGGGGGGCGTGGCTGGCCCGGCGCTACCGCTACGGCACGTCCGCGGCGCCGCTGGCGTTGCGGCACGGCTCCCGGCTTGCTCCGCTCGTCGTCCCGCCTTGGCCGACCGCGGCGTGGCTGCTGCTGCTCGGCCGCCGTCCGCTCCCAGCGCTCGCCGCCGCGGCCGTGCCCGCGGTTCGGCTGCACCGACGGCTGCGGCGTAGCGGACTCACGAAGGCGACCTGCGCACGGGTCTCGGCCACGTCAGCCGCGCGGGGTGTCGTGGCGACCGGCGCTGGGCTGGGGGGCGCCGGCTCGGTCGTCACCGGCCCGCTACTGCTGGCGCTGCTCCTCCCGTCCCGTACCCGTGCCGCGGCCGCCGCTGCCCTGCTCGCCCCACCGCTGCTGGAGTGGGCGGACCGCCGACCGGCGCTCGACCCGGTGCGGTGGTCGGCGGTGCGGCTCCTCGACGACCTCGCCTACGCCGCCGGGGTCTGGCGCGGCTGCTGGACCGGCCGCACCACGACCCCGCTGCGCCCCCGCACCTCCCGGCCGGCGTGACCGCTCCCCGGCGGGTCGGGGTGTGCACCGGCTCGGCTGCGCGGCCGGCGCCCTCGCGTTCGCACAGCTGACCAACCGGGGTGCCGGGATGGTCGGTCAGGCCCGCGGCCGCGCCTCGATCGTGACGGGGACGGGTCCCGCGTCGGCCTCCGCGCCGGAGGTGAAGAAGTCGTTGCCCTTGTCGTCCACGACGACGAACGCCGGGAAGTCCTCCACCTCGATCCGCCAGACCGCCTCCATGCCCAGCTCGGGGTACTCCAGGACCTCGACGCGCCGGATGCAGTCCTGCGCGATGCGGGCAGCCGGACCCCCGATCGACCCCAGGTAGAAGCCGCCGTGCTGCTGGCAGGACGCGGTCACCTGCTTGCTGCGGTTGCCCTTCGCCAGCATGACGAGCGAGCCGCCGGCAGCCTGGAAGCGCTCGACGTAGGAGTCCATGCGGCCGCCCGTCGTCGGGCCGAAGGAGCCCGAGGTCATGCCGTCCGGCGTCTTGGCCGGCCCCGCGTAGTAGACCGGCATGTCCCGCAGGTACGCGGGCATCGGCTGACCGGCGTCGAGCAGCTCGCCGATCTTGGCGTGCGCGAGGTCGCGGGCCACGACGAGCGGCCCTGACAGCGACACCCTGGTCTTCACGGGCAGCCGGGACAGGGCGGCGCGGATCTCCGACATGGGTCGGTGCAGGTCGATGTGGACCGCGTCGTCGTCGTGCAGGTCCGCCGCGGTGACCTCCGGCAGGTACTGCGCCGGGTCGGTCTCGAGCTGCTCGAGCCAGATGCCGGAGGCGTCGATGCGGGCCCGGGACTGCCGGTCCGCCGAGCACGACACGGCGATCGCCACCGGGCAGGAGCCGCCGTGGCGGGGCAGGCGGACCACGCGTACGTCGTGGCAGAAGTACTTGCCGCCGAACTGTGCGCCGATGCCGAGGTCGCGGGTCATCTCCAGCACCCGCGCCTCGAGCTCGAGGTCCCGGAAGCCGTGCCCGGTCCTCGACCCGACGGAGGGCAGGGTGTCGAGGTAGCGCGCGCTCGCGTACTTCGCGGTGCGCAGGGTGTGCTCGGCCGAGGTCCCGCCGATGACGATCGCCAGGTGGTACGGCGGGCAGGCCGCTGTGCCGAGGGAGCCGACCTGCTCCCGCAGGAAGCGCATCATCGCGACGGGGTTGAGCACCGCCTTGGTCTCCTGGAACAGGAAGCTCTTGTTGGCCGAGCCGCCGCCCTTGGCCAGGAACAGGAAGTCGTACGACGACCCGTCCGCGGCGTACAGCTCCACCTGGGCAGGCAGGTTGGAGCCGGTGTTGACCTCGTCCCACATGGTCAGCGGAGCCAGTTGGGAGTAGCGCAGGTTCAGCGTCGTGTAGGCGTCGAAGATGCCGCGCGACAGCTGCTCGGCGTCGCGCCCGTCGGTGAGCACCTGCTGACCGCGCTTGCCCATGACGATGGCGGTGCCGGTGTCCTGGCACATCGGCAGCACCCCGCCCGCTGCGATGGCGGCGTTCCTCAGCAGGTCCAGCGCGACGAAGCGGTCGTTCGGCGAGGCCTCGGGGTCGTCAAGGATGCGGCGCAGCTGGGCGAGGTGCCCCGGTCGCAGCAGGTGGGCCAGGTCGCGCATCGCCGTCGCCGCGAGCAGCCGGAGTGCCTCCGGCTCGACCTGTAGGAACTCCCGCCCCAGCCCGTTCCCGGTCCGTACCCCGTCGGCGGTGAGCAGGCGGTACGGCGTCTCGTCCGGGCCCAGAGGCAGCAGGTCGGTGTAGGCGAACTCGGGCACAGCTGGCTCCTGGCACGTGGGAGGCGGCCGCCGGACCGGCCGGCCGGGGACGGTTCTACCGGGCTGACCGCCTGACCAGCTGGGCGGCGATCACGTTGCGCTGGATCTCGTTCGTTCCCTCGCCGACGATCATGAGGGGGGCGTCGCGGAAGTAGCGCTCGACGTCGAACTCGGTGGAGTAGCCGTAGCCGCCGTGCACCCGGATGGCGTCGAGTGTGATCTGCGCGGCGGCTTCCGACGCGAACAGCTTCGCCATGCCGGCCTCCAGGTCGCAGCGCTGCCCGGCGTCGTACGTGCGGGCGGCGAGCAGCACGAGCTGCTGGGCCGCCGCCAGCTTCGTCGCCATGTCCGCGAGCAGGTTGCCGACCGACTGGTGCTGCCAGATCGGCTTTCCGAAGCTCTCCCGCTCCTGCGCGTAGCGCAACGAGTCCTCCAGGGCGGCTCTGGCGACACCGGTGGCCCGGGATGCGACCTGGATGCGCCCGACCTCCAGGCCGTTCATGAACTGCGGGAAGCCCTTGCCCTCGACGCCACCGAGCAGCGAAGCCTGGGGCGTGCGGTAGTCGGAGAAGGACAGCTCGCAGCTCTCCACCCCCTTGTAGCCCAGCTTGGGCAGGTCCCGGGACACCTCGAAGCCCGGGCCCTTCTCCACGAGCAGGATGCTCATGCCGCGGTGCGGCGGGTCGGCGGAGGGGTCGGTGCGGCAGAGCAGCGCCACCAGCTCGGACCGTCGCGCGTTGGTAATCCAGGTCTTGGTGCCGTTGACGACGTAGTCGTCGCCGTCCTTCACGGCGGTGGTGCGGAGCGCCTGCAGGTCCGAGCCGCCGCCCGGCTCGGTCAGCGCCATCGTCGCGCGCACCTCCCCGGTGGCCATCCGCGGCAGGTAGCGCTCCTTCTGCTCCTGCGTGCCGTAGGCCAGCAGGAGCTTGGAAACCACCGTGTGGCCGCCCATCGCCCCGGCCAGGCTCATCCAGCCGCGGGCGAGCTCCTCGGTCACCTTGGCGTAGCACACGGTGGACACCGCTACGTCGCCGTAGGGTTCGGGGATGGCGAGGCCGAAGATGCCGAGCTGCTTCATCTGCTCGATGAGCTTCTCGGGATAGGTGTTGGCGTGCTCGAGCTCGCGGGCGACCGGCCGTACCTCCCGGTCCACGAAGTCGCGGACAAGGTCGAGGATGGCCTGCTCCTCCTCGTTCAAATCGTTCATCGCACATCATCCTTCCTGCTTCGGGAACGGAGAGGGGACAGGGGGCGGCTCACACGGCACCGGCACTGCGCAGCTGCTCCACCTGCTGCTCGTCGTAACCGAGCGCCGCGAGGATGGCTGCGGTGTGCTCGCCGACGGCCGGCACCGGACCCATCTGCGGCTCGACGCCGCGCAGCGAGGCGGGTGGCAGCAGGGCCCGGATCGCGCCTCCCGGGGTCTGCACGTCGCGCCAGCGGTCCCGCCCCGACAGCACAGGGTGGTCGAGCAGGCCGCGTACGTCGTTGACCCGCGCGTGCGCCACGTCGGCCCGGGTCAGCAGCTCGCTCACCTCGGGCTCCGTCAACGACGCGAACCGCCGGCGGATGAGCTCGTTGAGCTCCTGCCGGTGGGTGACCCGGGCGGAGTTGCGCGAGAACCGCTCGTCGGTTTCGACGGCCGGATCGCCCAGGACCGTCGCGCAGAACGCGCGCCACTCGCGCTCGTTCTGGATCGCGACGAGCACCACCCCGCCGTCCCCGGCCGGATAGGGACCGTACGGGGCGATGGTCGCGTGCTCGATGCCGACGCGGCTGGGCTGACGTCCCGAGTGCTCGGTGTAGTAGGCGGGGGAGCCCATCCACTCGGCTAGGGCCTCGAACAGGGAGACCTCCAGCGAGACGGCGACGCCCGTCCGCGCCCGCTGGAACAGGGCCGTGAGGATGCCGCTGTAGGCGTACATGCCCGCCGCGATGTCGGCGACCGAGATCCCTGCCTTCGCCGGGGATCCGGGCGTCCCGGTGACGGACACCAGGCCGGTCTCGCACTGCACCAGCAGGTCGTACGCCTTGTGGTCCCACCACGGCCCGTCACTGCCGAAGCCGGTGATGTCGCAGACGATCAGCTGTGGGAAGCGTGCCTGCAGCGTCTCGGCGTCCAGGCCGAGCCGGAGTGCCGCGCCGGGCGCGAGGTTCTGCACGAACACGTCGGCGCCCGCGAGCAGGCGCTCGACCACGGCCAGCCCCTCCGGCGACTTGAGGTCGCAGGTCAGCGACTCCTTCGAGCGGTTGATCCACACGAAGTAGCTGGACTGACCGTGCACCGACTCGTCGTAGTTGCGGGCGAAGTCGCCGACGCCGGGGCGCTCCACCTTGACGACCCGGGCGCCGAGGTCGGCGAGCTGCCGGGTCGCGAACGGTGCCGCGACGGCCTGCTCGATGCTGACCACGGTGATGCCCTGGAGCGGAAGCGGCAGCGGCATCAGACGACGCCGAGCAGCGACCGGTCGGCGGGCTCGACGTCCACGGCAGCCGGTCGCAGGTCGGCGGGCCAGCGGGCGAGCTCCAGGGCGAGCGGTGCCATGTGGCCTCCGAAGAAGGTGGTCGGCGTCGGCGTCGGCGTCGGCGTCGGCGTCGGTGTCGGCGTTGGTGTCGGTCGAGGTCTGGGTGGGGCGGTGGGCCCGCGGGGCGGTCAGGGGAGCTCCTGCGGAGCTGGACCCCCGGCAGGAGTAGCGCCCCCGGTGGAAGCAGCTGGTGGCGAGCTCGAGCGGCGCCGCCTAGGCGATCTGGCGCACGTAGCGGCCGTCGCACGGGCCGGTGAACGTGGTTCGGCCCGGAACCCGGTGGATCGTGCCCTCGACGACCAGGTCCAACAACGACCTGCGGACGGTCTGCCGGCTGAGCCCGTGGCTGCGGCGGGCCAGCTGCGCCCGGTCGGCCGTGCTCACCCCCTCCGCACCGCAGCTCCGATTGTGCATACTGCATTCTGGAGTCCCGCTTGAGAGCGGTCAAACGCCGCCGGTCGCCGACCGGCGGCGGATCGCCGTATGGGTCAACCCGCCCCGCTCGCCGTGGTGCTACAGCGACGTCGCGCGCGTCCCGTGCCGGTCAGGCGTGGCCGGGCTCGTTGAGGACCCGGATCGGCCGTCCGGTCCGGAAGGCGACGATGTCCTCGACGGCGCCGCAGTACCAGCCCGCGTAGACCTCGCGCGTGACGAAGCCCAGGTGCGGGGTGAGCACGGTCCTCGGCGTGACGAGCAGCGGGTCACCGGGTGGGAGTGGCTCCTCGTCGAAGACGTCGAGGCCGGCTCCGGCGAGGTGACCGGAGCGCAGGGCGGCCAGCAGGGCCCCGCGCTCGACGATGCCCGCGCGCGAGGTGTTGACGAGGTAGGCGCCCGGCTTCATGAGCGCGAGCTCGGCCTGCCCCACGAGCCCACGGGTGCGCGCGCTGAGGACCAGCAGCCCGAGGGTCTTGCCGGCCAGGCCGGTGCCGACCGTGCTCTGCCAGCCGCCGGCCCGCAGCGCCGCGTCCTCCGCCGGGATGTGGCGCAACAGACAGAGGACGAGCCCCCAGGCCAGCTCGGCCGTCGCGACCGAGCCGCCGTCGACCCCGCTGACGGTGATGCCGAGCCGGGACGCGCCCGCGAGGTCGATGACCGCGTTACGCATCCCCGGCGTGACCAGCAGCCGCAGCCGCGGCAGCCGCGCCAGGAGTGCGGCCGGGAACGCCGTGCGCTCGCGCATGACGACGACGGCGTCGAAGTCAGCCAGCCGGCTGACCAGCCCTGCCGGGTCGTCGAGGTGGTCGGAGAAGAACGTGACGGTGGCGCCGGTCAGTGACGACCAGTCCGCCAGCCCGGGAGCGACCTTCTGGTAGTCGTCCAGGACCGCGATCTTCATCGGGGCCTCACGCTGCCCGCCGCGATGGCCGGCGTGCGGCGCAGCAGGAGCGCGAGGCCGAGGGCGACGACCAGCAGGCCCGCGACGTAGCCGACCACGCCGGGCCACGCCGCCCGCTCGAAGACCAGCCCGCCGGCCCAGCCGCCGATGCCGGCGCCCCCGTAGTAGGCCAGCAGGTACAGCGCGGAGGCCTGGGACCGCCCGGTGGTCGCGCGGCGTCCGACCCAGCCGCTGGCGGTGGTGTGCGCACAGAAGAAGCCGACGGTGAACAGCACGAGCCCGATGAGGATCAGCGCGAGCACGTCGAGCAGGGTGAGCAGGACGGCGCCGAGGGCGAGCACGACGCTGGCCCACAGGACCGTACGGCGCCCGACGCGGTCGCCAAGCCGCCCGGCCAGCGGGGCCGTGCCGGTGCCGGCCAGATAGGCCAGGAACACCAGTCCGACCAGCGTCTGCGACAGCCCGAAGGGCGGTGCCAGGAGCCGGTAGCCCAGGTAGTTGTAGACGGTGACGAAGGCGGACATCAGCACGAAGCCCGTCGCGCACAGCCACCGGAGACCGGGATCGCGCAGGTGCGCGGTCAGGTGGGTCAGCAGGAGGCCGCGGGCGACCAGCGCCGGCAGCGCCGTCGCCGGCGGCAGGAGCAGCCGGAAGGCGACGACGCAGACCAGCGCCAGCACGCCGACGACCGCGAAGCCCGCCCGCCAGCCGGCCAGGTCCGAGACCGCGCTGGCGAGCAGGCGCCCGGACAGGCCCCCGACGGTGTTGCCGGCCACGAACAGCCCCATCGCTGCGCCGACCGAGGTGGGCTGCACCTCCTCCGCCAGGTGCGCCATCGCCAGCGCCGGCAGCCCGGCGATCGCGACGCCCTGCAGGGCCCGGAGGGCGAGCAGCACCCCGAACGACGGCGACAGCGGCACCAGCAGGCCGAGGACGGCGGCGAGGGACAGGGCGAGTGTCATGACGCGGACGCGCCCCCAGCGGCTCGCGAGGGCGCTGACCGGGATCAGGGCCAGGGCGAGGGCGCCGCTGGCGACGGAGACGGACAGTGCGGCGGTGGAGGCGGGGACGTGGAACGACTGCGACAGCAGCGGCAGCATGGCCTGGGGGGCGTACAGCAGCATGAACGAGCCGACCCCCGCCGCCCAGATGGCGGCGACGAGCCGACGGTAGGCGGCCGTGCCGCGGCGGTGCCCGCGCGCGGCAGGAGCAGCGGCGAGGGCGCCGCCGGTCTCCGCGAGGACGCCGTCGGTGGACATGGACGACATGCTCGCGGTGAGCTGCACCATCCGTCCAATGCATGCGGGAGGGCAAACCGATGCAGTGCGAACATGAGGAGTACGGGCCGCTGCTGGCGCGCCTGGCGCCCCGGCTGCACCACTTCGTCGCCGTGGCGCGGGCCGAGCACGTCACCCGGGCTGGGCAGGCCGTCGGTGTGCCGCAGCCCACGCTGAGCCGGAGCATCGCGCGGCTCGAGGCGCAGCTCGGGGTCGCCCTGTTCCTGCGGCAGGGACGGACCGTGCGCCTGAGCCGGGCGGGGCGCGTCCTGCTCCAGCACGTCGAGCGCGGGCTGGCCGAGCTCGAGACCGGCCTGCGGGCGGTGGCCGGTGATGCGAGCCCGGCGTCGGGCAAGGTGGCCCTGGGTTTCCTGCACACGCTGGGGCCCTCGGCCGTGCCCCGGCTGCTCAAGCAGTTCCGGTCCCGCTACCCCGGCATCCGCTTTGAGCTCGTGCAGGGCAGCCACGACCTGCTGCTGGACCGGCTGCGCGACGAGACGCTCGACCTGTGCCTCACCTCGCCACTGCCGGAGGAGCCCGGGCTCGCCACCAGGGCGATGCAGGAGCAGCAGCTCCTGCTCGTCGTCCCCGGCGACCACCCGTTCGCCTCCCGGGGCCGGCTGCGGCTGGCCGAGGCGGCGGCCGAGCAGTTCGTGGGGCTGGAGCCGGGCTACGGCCTGCGACGCATCACGGACCGCTGGTGCCGGGAGGCGGGGTTCGTCCCCCAGCTCGCCTTTCGGGGCGAGGAGATCGACACCCTGCGCGGCCTGGTCGCCGCGGGGCTCGGCGTGGCGCTGCTGCCCGCCCATGCCGGCGGAGCGGCGCCCGACACCATTGAGCTGGAGGTGACCGAGCCGCACACCACGCGCACGATCGGGCTCGTCTGGGTCGAGGCGCGCCCGGAGCCGCCGCCGGTGCGTGCCTTCCGCGAGTTCGTCCTGGCAGAGGGCGCGCAGCTCCTGCCGGGGGGCGCGGCCGCGCCGAGCGGTGCCCGCCACGGGCCTTCGTGAGCCGGCTCACATATGGCAGTACCTTGTCGCCACTGCACACCGGGTCCCGGCCGGTCGCAGCAACAGCGGGTCGTCACGACACGAGGAGTTGCGAGTGAAGAAGGACTTGCGCATACGCCGGCTGACCCTGGCAGGCGCGGCCCTGGCCGTCCTGGCCGTGGCCGGCTGTGGTGCCCGCGGCGGCGGCGCAGCGTCGGGAGGTGGCGACGGCGGCAAGACGTACGAGATCAAGTTTGCGCACGTCGTGACGCCCAACACCCCGAAGGGGCAGGCGGCCGTGAAGTTCAAGGAGGTGCTCGAGAAGTCCTCCGAGGGACGCATCAAGGTCAACATCTACCCGAACTCGGAGCTGTACGGCGACAAGGACGAGCTCCAGGCGCTGCAGTCCGGCGCCGTGCAGGTGCTGGCGCCCGCGAGCGCGAAGTTCACCACCATCGCCCCGCAGCTCCAGGTGCTGGACCTGCCCTTCATCTTCAACAGCGTCGAGGACATCCCCAAGGTCGTGTCCCCGGACTCCACGGTCGGCAAGGCGATCTTCGAGAACAAGCAGCTCGCGGAGAAGAACACCAAGGTGCTGGCCCTGTGGGACAACGGCCTCAAGCAGATGTCCTCCAACAAGGAGATGCGCAAGCCGGCCGACATCGCCGGCCTCAGCTTCCGCATCCAGCCCTCCGACGTCCTGCGCAGCCAGTTCGCGGCCTGGGGTGCCCAGTCCACCCCGCTGGCCTTCGCCGAGGTCTACAACGCGTTGCAGCAGGGCGTCGTCGACGGCCAGGAGAACCCGTACTCCAACATCCAGTCCCAGAACATGCAGACGGTGCAGAAGTTCATCACCGAGTCCAACCACGGCTACATCGGCTACGTCCTGGTGGTCAACAACCAGTTCTACGAGGATCTCCCGGCCGACCTGCAGAAGGACGTCGACGAGGCGGCGACCCAGGCCGCCGACTACAACCGCCAGGTCGCGGCCGACCTGAACCAGAAGGCGAAGACGGTCATCGTGGACGGCAAGACGACCACGATCACCAGCCTCACCGACGCGGAGCGCAAGGCGTTCAAGGACATGGTCGTGCCGGCGGTGTGGCAGCAGTACGCCGGCGTGATCGGTCAGCCCATCATCGACGAGCTGCTGAAGAGCCAGAGCTCTTCCTGATCCTGTTGGAGCGGCAGGGGCGGCGGAGACGCCGCCCCTGCCTGTGCGGAAGGCAGACTCTTGTCACGCTTTGAACGCGGTCTCACGCTCGTGGAGAACGTGCTGGCCGCCGGGGCGCTCGCTTCGGCCGCCGGCGTCGCCATCCTCGCCGTTCTCGTGCGGTACGTCTTCGGCACCGTGCTGTTCTGGTCGGAAGAGACGATCATTTACCTGGTCATCTTCTCGACCTTCCTCGGCGCGGTGATCACCCTGCGCCACGACGAGCACGTGAGGGTGGACCTCGTCCCGCTGTTCCTGCGTGAGCGGGGCAAGCGGGTGTTCGCCTTCCTGGGCGCCGCCCTCATGGCGGTCTACCTGGCGGCCCTCGGCGGCTTCGGCTGGCTGCTGCTCTTCCAGCCCGCCGCGAGCAACATCATCACCCCCGCCCTGAAGCTCCCGCTCTGGTTCGTCGAGCTGGCCCTGCCCATCGGCTTCACGCTGATGTTCCTGCGCGTGCTCGAGGTGCTCTACCGCCTGCTGCGGGGCCAGGTCGGCTACCCGGAGGCGCACCAGTCCGTGCTCGAGGCGGAGGCCAGCGGTCTGGGGATGCACATCGAGGACGACCGGAAGAGCTCGTGACGTCGGCCACGATCACACTGGCCGTCCTGCTGTTCGCACTCCTGCTCTCGAGCACCCCGATCGCCGTAGCCCTCGGCCTCACCGCCTTTGCCTACTTCTTCTACTTCACGACGACACCGCTCACCCAGGCTCCCGAGACGCTCTTCAACGCGCTCAACAACTTCCCGCTCATGGCGATCCCCTTCTTCGTGCTGGCCGCCAACATCATGAGCAGGGGCGGTATCAGCAGGCGCCTGATCGCCGCCGGCAACGCCGTCGTCGGTGGTCTGCGCGGCGGCCTGGGCATGACGGCCGTGCTGTCCTGCATCTTCTTCGCGGCCATCTCGGGGTCGAGCCCCGCGACCGTCGTCGCCGTGGGCACCCTGCTCATCCCCGCCATGATCCGCGGCGGCTACGGTCCGCGGTTCTCCACCGGGCTCATCGCGACCTCCGGCTCGCTCGGGATCCTCATCCCGCCGTCGATCCCGCTCATCGTCTACGGCATCGCCACGGAGACCTCCATCGGCGACCTGTTCCTGGCCGGCATCTTCCCGGGGCTGTTCGCGGGCGCGCTGCTGCTCATCATGGTCGTGGTCATCTCCCGCAAGCGGGGCTACGGGACCGGCGAGTACGCGATCACGATGACCCGGGCCGAGAAGCTCAAGGCCGGGCGCGACGCGGTCCTCAGCCTGGCGCTGCCCGGACTGGTGCTCGGCGGCATCTACGGCGGTGTCTTCACGCCCACCGAGGCCGCTGCCATGGCGGTCGCCTACGCCCTGCTCATCTCGCTGCTCGTCTACCGCGAGATCGGCGTGAAGGACCTCGGCCCGATCCTGCTCGGCTCCGCTCGGACCTCAGCTATGATCATGTTCATCATCGCGAACGGCATCCTGTTCTCCTTCGTGCTCACGGCGGAGCGCATCCCCGGGCAGGTGGCCGACGCGCTGCTCGGCCTGAACCTCAACAAGTTCACGTTCCTGCTCGTGGTCAACCTGATGCTGCTCGTCGTCGGCTGCTTCATGGAGACCTCCAGCGCGATCCTCATCCTGGCGCCCATCTTCCTGCCGATCGCCGTCCAGCTCGGTGTCAACCCGATCCACCTGGGGGTCATCATGATCATGAACCTGGAGATCGGAATGGTCACGCCGCCCCTCGGCCTCAACCTGTTCGTGGCGAGCGGGTTGTCCAAGATGAGCGTCCTGACGGTCGCCCGCGCCGCCCTACCCAGTGCCCTCGTGCTGCTCCTCGGGCTGCTCGTCGTGACCTACGTGCCGGGCATCTCACTCGCCTTCACCTGATGAGCCCCGCCCACGAGGAGGCACCGTCTGTGTCGCCATCGCACCGCATCGCCGTGATCCCCGGCGACGGCATCGGCCGGGAGGTGGTGCCGGCCGCGCAGCGGGTGCTCGACGAGGTCGGCGCGATCCACGGCTTCGCCTTCTCCTGGGTCGAGCTGGACTGGAGCTGCGAGCGCTACGCGCGCACCGGCCAGATGATGCCGGACGACGGCCTCGATCAGCTGCGCGAGCACGAGCAGGTCTTCCTCGGCGCGGTCGGCTTCCCGGGTGTCCCCGACCACGTGTCGCTGTGGGGGCTGCTCATCCCGATCCGCCGGGCCTTCCAGCAGTACGTCAACCTCCGGCCGGCGCGGCTACTCAGGGGCATGACCAGCCCGCTGCGCGAGGTGCCGGAGGGCGGCATCGACATCCTCGTCGTGCGGGAGAACAACGAGGGGGAGTACTCCGACATAGGCGGCCGCTTCGGCCGTGGCACCCCGCAGGAGTTCGCCGTCCAGCAGTCGGTGTTCACCCGCCACGGCGTCGAGCGGGTGGTGCGCTACGCCGCCGACCTGGCCGAGCAGCGCTCGGGGCGGCTGGCGTCCGCGACCAAGTCCAACGGGATCATCCACACCATGCCGTTCTGGGACGAGGTGGTGCGCGAGGTCGTGGCCGACCGGCCGGGAGTCCGGCTGTCGGAGTACCACGTCGATGCGCTCGCCGCACTGCTCGTCCTCGACCCGGGTCGTCTCGACGTCGTCGTCGCGTCGAACCTGTTCGGTGACATCCTCACCGACATCGGTGCCGCGGTGATGGGGAGCATCGGGATCGCGCCCAGCGCGAACCTCAATCCCGAGCGCGACCACCCGTCCATGTTCGAGCCGGTGCACGGCTCGGCGCCCGACATCGCCGGACAGGGCAAGGCAAACCCGATCGGGCAGGTCTGGTCGGGCGCGATGATGCTCGACCACCTGGGTCATGCGGCAGCGGCCAGGGACGTCGTCGTCGCCGTCGAGGACGTCCTTGCCGACACCGGTGTGCGCACGACCGACCTCGGTGGGACGGCCAGCACGCAGGAGGTCACCGATGAGCTGGTCCGGGCCGTGCGGAACGGCGGGGCCGCACGAGGCTCCGCCGGCTGACCACCGTCGCCGGCGGCGTGAGCCCGCGGGTGCAGCGAAGGACTGCGCGAAGGAGGGATCCGCTCGTGCCGAACCGGCTGTCGGCTGCCGGCGCCGGCCCGGACGGGCGCGCTGATGCCTGCGCAGGGTGACGACGAGGCCATCCCGCCCGCCTGGGGGGGTTCCGACCGTTTCGTCCCCACGACGTTCGTGCAACCCGTCCAGCGCTTCATGCGCGTGGAAGCTGCCGGCGCCGTCGTCATGCTCGTCGCGGCGGTCGTCGCCCTGGCGTGGGCGAACTCCGCCTGGCGCGCCGGCTACGCGTCGCTCTGGTCGACCCCGGCCGAGGTCACCGCCGGCTTCCTCCACCTCGAGCTCAGCCTTCGTGAGTGGGTGAACGACGGCGCCATGGCGCTGTTCTTCTTCCTCGTCGCGCTCGAGATCAAGCGGGAGCTCGTCCTGGGTGAGCTGCGGGAGCCTCGGGCAGCGGCACTCCCCGCGCTGGCGGCCCTGGGGGGCATGGTCGTCCCGGCGCTCATCTACCTTTCGTTCAACGTCGGCACGGCGGCGTCTGCCGGATGGGGCATACCGATGGCCACGGACATCGCGTTCGCGGTCGGCGTCGTGTCCCTGCTCGGCTCGCGGGTGCCTACCGGCGCCAAGCTGTTCCTGCTGGTGCTCGCCATCGTGGACGATCTCGGGGCCATCGCCGTCATCGCGGCCTTCTACACCGACCGGCTCTCGCTGCGCTGGCTGGGGTTCGCGCTGCTGACGGTCGCGGCGGCCGCGTGGCTGCAGCGGTCCGACGTCCGCTCGCTCGTCCCGTACATCGTCCTCGGTGTGGTCGCGTGGTGCGCCCTGCAGCAGTCGGGGGTGCACGCCACGCTCACCGGGGTCGCGTTCGGCTTCGTCACCCCGGCCGCCGCCTTCTACCCCGTCGACCGCTTCGGCGAGCACGCCCGTCGGCTCGTGGCGGAGGTCGAGCGCAGCGCCGACGACGGTCACGTCGACGAGGGCGAGCGCGACGGAAACGCGCTGCGCGACCTCGTGCGTCTCGCCCGGGAGAGCGAGTCGCCGCTGGACCGCACCGTGCACGGCCTGGCCCCGTGGGTCAGCTTCGGGGTCGTGCCGCTGTTCGCGCTGGCGAACGCCGGCGTCGCCCTCTCCGCCGACGCCGCCGTCGAGGCGCTGTCTGACCGGGTGTTCCTCGGGGTCGTACTCGGCCTGCTGGTCGGCAAGCCGGTCGGGATCCTGCTCACCACGGCGGCGGTCTGCCGGCTGCGGCTCGGCTCGCTGCCGCCCCGCACCACCTGGTTCCACATGGCCGGCGTCTCCGTCTGCGCCGCGATCGGGTTCACCGTGGCGCTGTTCATCACCGCCCTGTCCTTCGACGATCCCGGGCCGTCCGAGACGGCCAAGATGGGCGTCCTCGCGGTCAGCGTCGTCGCGGGCGGGCTCGGCTGGGCGCTGCTGCGTCTCGCGCCGGCGAAGGACGAACCGCCGACGTGACGACCGGGCTCCGCGAGGCGCGAGGGCGTGGGGGCGCCGGCCTGCCCGTGGCGGGCGAACCCGACGGCAAGAGCCTCCGCCCGGCCGGTGCGAACCGGCTACCGGGGAAACACCTCGGGCATCATGTCGGGATGCCCCGCCTCCCCACCGCCCGGCGACTCGCCCTGGCTGTCGGCCCGCTCGCCCTGCTGGCCGCAGCCGTCGGGCTCCCGGCCGACCCGCTCTCCGCCGCGACGGCCTCGTACGAGCTGAGGATGGGCTTCGACTCGGGCGAGACGCTCGCCACCGGCAGCCGCGTCTTTGACACCTCCGGCCAGCGGCACGGCGGCACGGTGCTGTCCGGCTCCGGCGGTGCGTTGTCGGCGGTGAAGGGCTGGCACGCCACGACGTCGGCGCGCTTCCCGACGCCCTGCGCCGCGCAGCCGTGCAAGAAGTCGATCATCGAGGTGCCGAGCGCCCCGGGCCTGGACCTGGAGTACGCCCCGATGGAGTGGGGCGCCCGCCTGCTGCTCGGCGCGACCTCGACCAGCAGCGGTCAGAACCTCGTCCAGAAGGGCCTGTACGCCGACCCGTCCGGCCAGTGGAAGCTCCAGGTCGACGGAGGCGAGGGCAAGCCCAGCTGCGTGGTCTCCGGTTCGCGGCGGGACGGCAGCTCCGGGCGGGTCATCGTCTCGTCCGGTGTGACCGTGGCCACCGGCACGTGGCACAAGGTCAGTTGCCGTCGCACCGGCCGCGGGGTGGCGATCGTCGTCGACGGCCGGCAGCGGGGCTACCAGGACATGCGCCCGGTCCGTCTCACCGGGAACGCGCCGGTGCGGATCGGCGGCAAGTGGGTCGACCGGGAGGGCAACGACCAGTTTCACGGCCTGCTCGACGACGTGTACGTACTCCGACGGTAGCGCTCTCGAGGACCTCGCAGCGACACCGGTCGCGGCCCTGAGCAGGTTGTGCGCGGTCGTTGACCGAAGTCGGAGCGGCTGTCAGCATCGGGCGCCGGCGCGGCGTGGCGCCGGCGTGCACCGCGGGCCCCTGATCCGTCCGCCGTCCGCCGATGTTCTTACTGGGAGGCACCATGCAGAGCGATGTGTACGAGGTGGTCATCCTGGGTGCTGGCCTGGCCGGGCTGGGCCTGGGGATGCGGCTGAAGATGGCGGGCGAGGAGTCGTTCGTCCTGCTGGAGAAGGCCGACCGGGTCGGCGGAACCTGGCGGGACAACACCTATCCCGGTGCCAGCTGCGACGTCCAGTCCCACCTGTACTGGTTCTCCTTCGACGACCAGCCGGACTGGAGCCGGCTCTTCGCCTTCCAACCGGAGATCCAGGCCAACATCGAACGCCTCGTGGCACGGCAGGGCCTCAACCACCACATCCGCCTGGGCGCCGAGGTCACCGAGGCGTGGTGGAGCGAGGAGGAGGGCCTGTGGGTCGTCACGACCATCACCGGTGAGCAGGTCCGTGGCCGGGCCTTCGTCACGGCCTGGGGCCAGCTGAACCGACCGAGCTTCAAGGGCATCGAGGGCCGGGAGCACTTCGACGGGCTGTCCTGGCACTCCGCCCGGTGGCGGCAGGACGTCGACCTGACCGGTCTGCGGGTCGCGAGCATCGGCAACGGTGCCAGCGCCGTGCAGTTCATCCCGGAGGTGGCCGAGCAGGCCGGCAGTCTCACGGTGTTCCAGCGCACCCCCAACTATGTCGTCCCGCGGGAGGACCGGCCCTACACCGAGGAGGAGCGCCGCCTTTTCCTGGACGAGCCGGAGCGCCTGCGGGAGAGCCGGGAGGCCTTCTACCAGGAGCACGAGGGCTGGATGGGGGCGATGAAGCTCGAGCAGAACCCGGTGGCGGAGGAGTTCACCCGGGTGGCGCGGGCCCACCTGGAGGCGCAGATCCCGGACCCCGAGCTGCGCGACAAGCTCTGGCCGAACTACCCGATCGGCTGCAAGCGCATCATCATCGCCGACACGTTCTACCCGGCGCTCATGCGCGACAACGTCGAGCTCGTGACCGAGCGGATCGACCGGATCGAGCCGAAGGGGGTGCGCACCGCCGACGGCCAGCTGCACGAGGTCGACGTCATCGTCTACGCCACCGGCTTCGAGACGCTGTCGTTCACCGGGCACGTCGACATCCAGGGCCGGTCGCCCAAGAGCTGGCCGGCGCGGCCGGGGCACCGGGTGCCGCTGCAGGAGGCCTGGCGGGAGGGACCGGAGGCCTACCTCGGCATGACGGTCTCCGGCTTCCCCAACTTCTTCATCCTCTACGGCCCCAACACCAACCTCGGCCATAACTCCATCCTGACGATGCTGGAGTGCCAGTTCGACTACGTGCTGCAGGCCCTGGCCGCCGCGCGGCAGCAGCGCGCGGCCCTGGACCTGCGGCCGGAGGTGCTGGAGCGGTTCAACGCCGACCTGCAGGAGGAGCTGCGCGGGTCGTCGTTCGCGGGGTCGTGCAACAGCTGGTACAAGACGCCGGACGGCCGAATCACCAACAACTGGTCCGGCAGCGTCGAGGACTACAAGGCCCGGACGAAGACGCTCAATCTGTCGGACTACGAGCTGGTGGCGGTGCCGACGTAGCGACGCCGTTCTTATGTGCACGGCCGGCCCAGGGTCAGATGTTGGAGCCGGCGGGCGGGACGTCGTGCTCGGGCAGCGCCGCCGCGGCCGGTGGGGGAACGGTGGTGCTCGCTCGCCCGCCCTCCGGCGGAACACAGGAACGCCGATGGGGCACCGCGCCAGGCGCGCTGCCCCATCGGCTGGGAGCTACGCGCCCTGCACGGCGCTGATCTCGAACTCGAGGGCGATCTTCTCGCTGACGAGCACCCCGCCGGTCTCGAGCGCGGCGTTGAACGCGACGCCGTAGTCGCTGCGGTTGATCGTGGTGCGGCCCTCGAAGCCGAGGCGGACGTTGCCGTACGGGTCCTTGGCCGCGCCCTGGTACTCGAAATCCACGGTAACGGGCTTGGTGACGTCCTTGATCGTAAGGTCGCCGAAGAGCCGGAACGTCTCCTCGTCGGCCTTTTCCACGGACGTGGAGCGGAAGGTGATATGCGGGAAGGTCGGCGCGTCGAAGAAGTCGTTGTTGCGCAGGTGCTCGTCACGCTGGGCCTGACGGGTATCGATGCTGGCCACCTCGATGGTGATCTCGGCGGAGCTCTGGGACGGGTCCGCGAAGTCGAGGACGGCCTTGCCGTCGAACTCGTTGAACGAGCCGCGGACCTTGGTGACCATGGCGTGGCGGGCGACGAAGCCGATCCGGCTGTGGGCGGCGTCGATGGCGTACGTGCCGCTCAGATCGGTGGAGCTGAGGTTCAGGGCGGGGGCGGTCATGGGGACTCCGGGGGGTGGGCAAGAGGACGGGCTGGTGGTTGCTTCCACAACTACCTTACCTGGACTGCTTGACCTGTCAACAACCTCTTTGTGCCGACGGCCGACGGCCGACGGCCGTCGGGCGGCGCGTGACGCCGCCGGCGAGGTGGGCGTCCGGCCCGCAGCAGGTCCGCGACGCCGCCCGCACCGCCGCGGCCAACGCCCACACCGGCCAGCCCGCTGTCCCCTGGTTGCAGGACCTTGACGCGCCCATCTGTATGACGCATTGTCGTACGCATGACGGCAGCACCCGCGAGCAACACCGGCACGGTGTGGCAAACCCGCCTGTCCCGCCAGGCGGCCGCAGCGTACGAGCATGATCTGGAGACCTTGGGCATTGACAGGTCCGAAGCGTTGCGCCGCGGACTCAGGCTGCTGCACCGAGAGGCGCTCGAGACCCGGATGGCTCGAGATGTCGAGGACTTCTACTCCGGTGAGCGAGCGCCGCTGAGTGACGTCACCGCGGCCCTGTACGACGAAGCGGCCGGCGCTCGTCCCGATCAGCTCTCCTCACCCTCCTGACAGGTGGCAGGCTCCCCGGAACCGCTGCGCGGCGAGGTGTGGGACGCCGCCATGCCCAGAGTCGGGATCCATCCGGTCGTCGTTCTGACGATTCACGCCATGCTGCAAAGGCTGTCGTCGACCACCGCGGTGCTGATCACCGGGACGGCCGGTCCGCGCTCGACGCACATCCCGCTCGATGCGGACGCCGGCCTGACTCGTTACGCGGAGAGCTATGCCGTCGCCACCGAGCTGCACAACGTGCCGTTGCAGGCGCTGCGCAGGCGCCGCGGCAGACTGCCACGCCATGAGCTGCGCGCGCTTGAGGACGCCGTCCGCGTGGCGCACGGCCTGCTCGACATCGACTCATGACACAGGACCAAGCGTGGGCTCGCGCAGCCTCCGCCTTCGCCCTGATGCAACCCCCCGTCTGACTGAGCAAGGTTCTGCGGCTCGCGAACGGCGCGGACGACACCGGCCCGGGCCAGCGGGCAAAGAGCGCGGGTGGCTGCGGGCAAGGGGTGCGATGATCGCGGGCAAAGTTCATGTGTGCGCCATGGGCAGGGTCGCCGTCCTGCTGGCAAGCCGCGGACCCGCGGGCGAGCAAGCCCTGCCAGCGGCACAGACGATGACGCCGCCCTCGTCCTGACAAGCTGCTCGCCGACCCCGGCCTCGTACCACGCCGAGCCCCGGCCCGGACCACGCGGCGCCGGGGCTCGCGCACGTCAGGACGCGGGCGGCGCCTCACCGTCGCGCTGGCGCCACTCCTCAGTGATCTGCCGAGCCCGCTCAGCCCCAAGCAGCCCTCGCTCCGCGAGCGCGCCGCTGTCGGCGGCCTGACGCCCCGCAGTGCGGCCACCGTCAGCCCTTGCCTCTGACGGCTGGAGGCCCCGATCTCCCGGGCTCCCCCGGCAGCCATCCAGTCCAACTGGTGCACCTTGTTGACGAACACCCGACTCGACTTCACCGGGTGGCACACCCGGACTTGCATCCCATACGGCGGACCATACGGCGGACCAAGCGGCGTCTCGCGACAACGCACAGCGGATTGCGCGGCGCGGCGTGGCGCGGCCCCCCGAGGTCAAGGGCGGGTCACGGGTGACAGGGTGCCCGGCATGCTCTTGCACTGGAATTTGCCGCACGTGCAACGCCTGGTCCGCGAGGCCAGGGCGGGACGCTGAGCACCGGCACGTCAGGCGTGGCCCCGCAGGAGCCCACGGAGTCAGCCGAGCCGCACGAGGTGACCGCCGAGCTCTCCAGCACCGGCACCGTTCGTGTGGAGTTGCAGGCTGGCCTGACCTACGAGGTCAACGAGGTGTTGAGCAACGGCCAAGGCGCGCGGTACCACGTCACCTTGCCCACCACGATGTCCGAGGTGAGCCTGAACACCGTGCGCGTCACGCGGGACGGCGGGGCCACGGCAACAGATGCTGCTTTCCAGGTGCAGTTGTTCCACCGCATCGGCGCCATTGTCTCGTGTCTGGCGGCCACATCGAAAGCGCGATGAAGCGTCTGCTTCTGCTGTTGACGAACCGGCGTATTGGGCAGTTCTCGGAGGTGGACTACACCTGGTCCGAGCTGCACAGGCGCCTGTTGCGGGAATGCGACGGTTCAGACGCCTGCCGGGAGGCGCTATGGGACGTGCTCCAGTGGGGCGAGTCCAAGCGCGTCAAGGAGCAGCGGGACGACGTGGTGCACGCCCACTGGTGGGTGTTCGCGGGAGTCGGGGTGCGGTCCAACCGCTTCCACCGGGGACAGGACGGCGCATCCGTCACCGGCACCATGCAGGAGCTGGAGGACAGGTCCCGGCTGCTGGCCGAGTACGCCAGCCGTCTCGACGCCCTGCTGGGCGAGGACTGGAGCCGAGCGATCCTGCCCCGCCTGCCCGACAGCCTGCCGCTCTAACTGGGGCGTGACCTGCGCCGGAGGGCCGCCAGACGTGACCACGCCATGACCACGACGTGACCTTAGCGGTGGTCACAGGGGGTCCGAAAGGGTCACGAGGGATCAGTCTCACGAGGTGCCTAAACCGCTCTGACCCAGATCCGCGAGTAGTACCTGATCTTTGGGTGTGTCGGAAGCAGCAGATGCCCTGGCCAGGGGCAAGAATCGGGTTTCTGGGACGGGATGCATGCCGCACGGGAAGGGCACCTGCTGGG
>JAABUN010000621.1_pt1 | contig 88826 bp, 78 predicted proteins | sample 5559311 | NCBI WGS metagenome assembly JAABUN01 (sample SAMN10711877, study PRJNA513370) | rock metagenome | isolation source: Antarctica rocks | place: Antarctica: Victoria Land, Siegfried Peak sud
CCCCCGCCACCGCCCCACTCCAACCTTCTCGGCGGTTTCCCGAGAATGACAATGGCGGTACTGATTGATCAGCACCGCCATCTCATACCGCACTGCGATTTTTGGCCAGTATCGGCGATCCTCGGACCGTCCCTCGTCGCCTAGCCGGATGTGGCTGTCCCGCGCAGGATCAGGTTTCGGGAAGCGGCATAGTCACTCGAGACCGAGTCGGTCAGCACCTCACTGCCCTCCTGATCCGTGACGGTTCGGTCCACCCGAACGCTGAACCCGTCGATGGCGGTCTCGACCTGAAGTTCCTCTCCAACCGGCAGCTCAGACGAGTCGACGTACTCCGTCTCCGAGCTGGCGGAGATTCGCCCGGTATCGATCGGCTCGCCGACGTCCATTGTCCACTTCGGATCCGTTCCCATCAGGGAGACGGTCAGCGCATCGCCGTCGGCGGTGATGACGAAGGCAATTCAGTTCCCGGTGGTGTTGCGGAGCTTGAGATCCAGCGACCAGTCGTCCTCGATGTTCACCATCGCGTCGAGTCCCTGGCGACCGAGGGGGGCGACGCCATAACCAGTGAGCCAGTACGGATGCTGGTATCGCTCGACCACTTCAAGTCCCGACCACCACCCTGCCTGGAAGATGGTCGTGGAGACCTGGCAGATGCCACCGCCCATGACCGGTGCGGTAGTTACGCCGCCTCGCTCTTCATCGGCGACGATCCCAAAGCCGGTCTCGAACCCATTCCCGGCATCGACCTTCCCGAGCATCTCGTTGTAGCTGAACACGCCATCCGGTGGGATTAGCCACCCGTCCTCGAGTGAGGCCGCCCGCTCCACGTTCTGTCGGCGCGGTTCACTGGAGCCGGTGTAATAGGTGATGCCCTGGGCGAGAAGGTCGGGCGTCGCGATCGACTTGCCCATGCCGTCGGTCACGGTCGGCTTGTCATCGACAACGACCATCGGTACCCGCGGCTCGTGAGCATAGATTGCCGCAATCGCGTCGCTGGTCGTCGCCTCGCGATCCACGACCCGACCATCTCGCGAGCGCTGAGTCTGGGTGACCTTCCCATTGACTAACCGAAAGCGGGCGTCTTCCGCAGGATCGTCCACCCGGTCGAACCTGGGGGCGAGCAGGCTGGCGACGATGTCACCATCGAACTGGAACAGGAACGGATCGCCGCCGGTGTCATAGATGACCAGGGCCTGAAGCAGATCGGTCCGCTTCAACTCCAGCTTCCCACCATCCCGGGTCAGGGCCAGGCCAGCATCCAGGTAACTGTTCGCCTCGGCGATTCCGGCTTCCGCTATCTCATCGGTGATCGCGGGGGGACCGCGAAGGACCGTGACATCAAGCGTATCGGTCCCGGCGATGATCTGGCTGACCGCCAGATCCGTCGTTGTCGCCACGTCCACGGTCGCCAGGTCCTGCCCCGGCACCACCGAGAGCGTGCCGTCATCACCAATCTGTATCTCGGCGTTGACTGCTGGCCGGTCCACTTCGCGGGCGATCTCGCTGACGAAGGACTCGACCGCAGCCCGGTCAACCCTCAATTCGGCACTGGTCGGGTCTACCGACACGATTTGACTGAGCCGAGCCTGATCGATACCCCAGCTTCCCTCCGGCGCAGACATCTGGAATGGCGCATCGGTGGCAGCTGCCGCCAGCGGGACCGCCCCCTGAAGCGATGACGCGATAACTGCTGGCTCCAACGTCGTGGTCAGCAGCGAGACTGGGCCCGGTCCAAGCGCGGTCAACATCGCGGCGATGCGAGAGGCACTGCCGTCCGTGTCTAGCTGGCGACCGATCGCATCAGGCCGGATCGTAGGGGAGCCACTGGAGAAATCAACGCGTGCGTCGATTGGAGCTACTGCGAGCTCAGCGGCCCGATCTGAGAGGTACGCGTCGAGCGCACCTTGATCGATCTGGACCTCAGCCGGAGTGGACGTGCTATGGAAGAAGCTGCTGGCCCACTCCTGTGTCCGATGCCAGATCGAACCATCGCGGCCAAACACGAAGGCCCGTTCGGCCGACCCCGCGCTGTCGAGATCGAAACCGATCCGGACCGGGGTGACGGTGTACGTCTGGTCGTCAGCGACCAGCGTGATTGGGGTATTGCCGTAATTCGTGCCGGCAGTTTCAAGGCGCTCCGTCGCCTGCTCCCGGCTCAGCCCAGAGAGGTCGATCCCGGCCACCGAGACGCCTTCATAGACCTGGTTGCGGTGTACAAACCCACACACGGTAAGTGACAGGATCAAAACGAGGATGAGTGCGGCGACAGCGCCCGTTACCCACCAAAGCACCCGTTCACCCGACCAACGTCCGGCGGACGCGGTGCGACGCGGCAGACCGGGGTTAAGCACAGATGGCGATCCGACCAAGATTCCCCCTCGACCATCCGACGCGACCTACGGACCAGTCCCGCCAGCCCCTGCTACGATGCGGGTCGATGGGCGTGGCCATGTTCGGAACACTCTTCCTGCCAGGATAGTACCCCATCGAGCACCAGCAAGGCCGCTTCCAGACGGCACGTTTTTTCTGTTTCCCGGCATTCACTGCCGGGAGCACATCCACGGGAGCACATCCAATGGAGGGACCGATGTCATCCAAGTCATCACTTCGGACTGTCGCGACTGGCAAGGCACCAGCCGCGATCGGACCGTACGCGCAGGCAATCACCGCTGGCGGGCTTGTGTTCACGTCCGGCCAGATCCCGCTCGACCCGACGTCAATGGAGGTTGTCTCCGGGGACATCAGTGAACAGGCCGAACTGGTCATGACGAGTCTCGCCGCGGTGCTTGAGGCTGCTGGCTCCTCGCTCGACAAGGTGATCAAGACCACCTGCTTCGTCACCGACCTCGCCGACTTCGGTGCGTTCAACGAGGTCTACGGCCGCCACTTCGGCGATCACAAGCCCGCCCGCAGCACGGTTCAGGTCGCGGCCCTCCCGCGCGGGGTCAAGCTGGAGGTCGAGTGCATCGCGCTGATCGGCTGATCCCGCTTTGCCTACCGATCAGCGCGCCGCAAATGTCTCACCGGGAACGGGCCCACCCTGCCGTTGGCAGGGTGGGCCCCGCTTGCTATACTGCGCGACACGCTGCAAACGAACGAAACCAGGGTGCATAGCTCAGTTGGTTAGAGCGCACGGTTCACATCCGTGAGGTCACAGGTTCGAGTCCTGTTGCGCCCACCGTCCCGACGGGACCGCCCGATGTTGAGCGGTCCCATTCGTTTTTCGGTTTTCTCCCGTGCCGTCCAATGAGCCCCGAACGGTAATGCGCTACCGCTGGTTCCAGTCTTCTTCCGTCGGCCGCTCTCGACCTGGAATCCACCGGCCGCCCAGTGACGAAGTCCCGGCCGGTCGATGACCCGCCCCATCCCACGTCCAGCGCGGCTGTAACCAAAACGGCACACGATCGTCTCGGTCCCGCAGCGTTGAGAAATCATCCTGAGAGTCGATAGCCAGGCTGGCTCAGGAGGATACCTCGTTGACGTCTCACACGGACATGCCCACCAGCCCCATGTCAGGCCCATCACTTCGGGGAGACAGCCTGCGGCTGCTCTGGACATTTGTCCACCCTCATCGAATCGTCCTCCTCGTCGGTATCCTTCTCGGTCTGCTCGCCACTGGTGCCAGCCTCGCGACGCCACTGGTAACCAAGTGGGTGCTCGATAGCCTCGATTCGTCGTTCCAGATCGACACTGCGGTCTTGGCGCTCGTCGGACTGCTCGTGATCGGCAGCGTCGTCGAGTTCATCCAGCTCATCCTGCTCGGGCAGGTCGCCGAGAACATCGTCCTCGACGCCCGCCGCCGCCTCGTCCGACGCATGTTCCGCCTGCGGATTGGTGATCTCGCCACCCGTTCCAGCGGCGAACTCACGACCCGAGTCACTTCGGACACGGTCCTGCTACGGCAGGCGGCGTCCACGAGCATCGTTGGGATCATCAACTCCGTCGTCGGAATCGTCGGCTCGATCGTCCTGATGGCGATCCTCGACTGGGTTCTGCTCGCGACGACCCTGGCCTCGCTGGCGCTCGTCTTCGTCGCCTTCGCGGCCCTCATGCCTCGCCTCGCGACCGCGCAGACCCGCGCTCAGGAGGCCGTCGGGCGACTCGGCGGCCGACTGGAGGGGTCGCTTCGGGCGATTCGGACCATCAAGACAAGTCAGGCGGAGGGCCGGGTGAGCGACCCGGTCCTCGTCCATGCGCTGGAATCGGCTAACCAGAGTATTCGGGCCGTCAGGATTGGCGCGCTCGTCCAGGCGATCGCGGGGGCCGGCATCCAGTTGGCGATCATTGCCATCCTCGGCGTTGGCGCGTATCGGGTGAGCGAAGATCTCCTGGCAGTTTCCAGCCTGATCGCCTTCCTGCTCTACGCCTTCCAGCTCGCCGGTCCGATTTCGACCCTCACCGGGGCGATCACGCAGCTCCAGTCCGGCATCGCCGCGGCTCGCCGAATTCAGGAGATCGAATCGCTCGACGTTGAGGCCACTTCGCCGGCGGACCCGATCGCTTCACCGTCAGACTCGGTCGGGGACACCGATCCAACTGGCGGTCCGGTGATCGTGTTCGACCGGGTGACCGCGAGATATGCGCCCGGTCTTGCACCGGCGGTCTCCGACGTCACGCTGACGATTCCGCGGACAGGCCATGTCGCCATCGTTGGCCCGTCCGGCGCGGGCAAGAGCACGATGTTCTCACTCATCCTCGGCTTCCTCCGGCCGGAACAAGGCGATCTTCGGCTCGACGGCATCCTGTATGAGCAACGGACCCTCGCCTCGATCCGCGAGCGGATCGCCTATGTCGAGCAGGACGGCCCGCTCTTGCCTGGAACCCTCCGGGACAATCTGGCCTTCAGCTACCCGGAGGTCGATGACGAGGCACTCTGGGAGGTCCTGCGCTCGGTCCAGCTCGACGAGCGCGTCCGCAGCCTGCCGGAGGGTCTCGATACTGAGATCGCGGCGACGACGATTTCCGGTGGTGAGCGGCAGCGCATCGCCCTGGCGCGGGTCCTCGTCGGTTCTCCGAAGGTCCTCCTCCTCGACGAGGCGACGGCGCAACTCGATGGTCTGACCGAAGCGGCGGTTCAGGCCTGCATCGGCCGCGTCGTCTCGACCGGCGCCGTCGTCACCATCGCTCACCGACTCTCGACCGTGGTGGATGCAGATCAGATCGTCCTGATGGAACGTGGCTCGATCCGGGCTCGCGGCACGCACACCGAACTCCTCGCGACCGATGACCTCTACCGTCGACTCGTAGAGTCACTCCGGATCGCCCAGCACGTGTCTGGCATCCCGACGGTCTCCGTCTGAACATTTGAGTCGGGTCACGTCCGAAACGATTGGCGTTCTGCTCAGTACACTACGGCCGCCGAGGACCAATCTGGCGCTGGACGACAACAGGGAGGATGGCGGATGGATAGGCGTGTCGAGGAGCAGGAAGCACGAACGCTGCACGGCTACATCGCGGCGGTCAGCAGCGGGGCACCGGCACCAGGTGGGGGTAGCGTTGCCGCTCTCGTCGGTGCCCTGGCCGCCGGGCTCGGCAGCATGGTCGCCAATATGACCATCGGCCGGAAGAAGGATTCGGCGTCGGTCCCGACTGAACTCACGGAAGCCGTCACGCTCCTTGGCGACGCGACGCGACGGCTCGTCGATCTGTCCGCTCAGGACGAGTCGGCCTACAGTCAGTACATCAGCGCGACGCGCCTTCCAAAGGAGACCGAGTCGGACCGACGCGTCCGTCGGGCAGCTCAGCAGGCTGCCCTGCTCGTGGCGGCCGACGTCCCGTTGGCGGTCGCCGAACTCTGCCGAACGACCCTGCTGACGATCACACCGGTTGCTCGGCTCGGGACCCGGCACGCCCTGGCCGACTGTTCCGTGGGTGCTTGGCTGGCGGTCGCGGCAGCCCACGCGGCCCTTATCAACGTCCGGACCAATGCTTCGATGATGGACGACGAGCGACGCTCGGCAAGCTACATCGGGCGAGCAGATGCGATCGAGGGCGACCTCGAGTCACTCAAGCAAGAGGTTCTTTCGACCGTCGCCGACCGCAACGTCTCCGCGATTTAGTGTTGACGACATGCAATATGGACGCAAAACGGACGTCGGTTGGCATCGCTGCTCGGTGGCGATTTGAACTTGACCCTGCGCGAGTTCTATTGAAGTCACGGTTAGATTATTGGCCTCGAAGTAGGCGTTCAGGCCATCCTGGAGGCCACCGGCAATCCAGTCCGTCGGGATGAGGTTCCCGATGATCCCGGCGTCCGCCTCCGGGTCGGTCACCCGGATCTCCCCGTCCTCGACACCCAGGCCAGCGCGGTACCCCGCGGTTTGTCCGCCGAGGTCGATGACGATCTCGATGCCAGTCGGATCGATCGCCACCTCGACTCCCTGAATCGACCCGGAATTCCCGTCCGCCGCGAGTTGCCGATTGATCCCGGCGGTCAACTCCTCGTCCGTGATGACGTAGTTCCCCGGTCGGGCCGCCCCGGCCTGGTCCAGCTGGCTCGCGACCTCGGTCGAGGTCAGTTCACTGACGGAGTCGCGGATTCCTGGTCCGATCTGGGTAAAGGCATAGACGACCCCGCCGACGCAGACCAGGAGACACAGTCCGAGGATGCTCAGGATGACGATCAGCGCCGTTCGTCTCCGTTTGGGTGGCAGTCGGCCCGGCTCCTGGCCGTAGGCATTCTGTTCGTAAGGGCTCCCGCCATCCGACCTTTGCCCGTAGGGATCCCGCGCGTACGGATCCGGCGGCGGCTGGCTCAACAGGTGGGGATCCTGTCGCGGGCGGCGGTCGTTCTTGCTCATTCGAATCTCCTCCGGTGCTGGTGGCGGAGCTCTGCCACATGTGATCTGGCAACGTCGAACGCGGTCAGGCCTGCACTTGACGCGGCCGGTACTGGAGGGATTCTGCAACGTGGACCGGAGTGATATCCGCCGCTCCATCCAGGTCGGCAATCGTCCGGGCGAGTTTCAGCACCCGATGATACCCCCGAGCTGACAGCCCGAGCTGCCGGACCGCCGTCCGAAGCAGCCGCTCCGAGGTGTCATCGAGGACAGCGTAGCGGGCGAGCTGACGCGGCCCCATGTCGGCGTTGGTCAGCGCCGGCTCGTCCACGAATCGCTCGGCCTGGATCTTCCTCGCCGACTCGACCCGACGGCGAACCGAAACCGACGATTCCCCGTCGCGGCGCTCGGTCAGCTTGTCGTACTCCACGCGTGGGACATCGAGATGGATGTCGATCCGGTCGAGCAATGGTCCACTGATCTTCTTCTGGTAGCGCTGGATCGACTGCGCCGAGCACCGGCAAGCGTGGGTCGGGTCGCCCAGGTGGCCACAGGGGCAAGGGTTCATCGCCGCGACGAGCGTGAAGTTGGCTGGAAACGAGACGGTCCCGGCTGCCCGGGCCAGTGTTACCCGCCGGTCCTCCAGCGGCTGCCGCAGCATCTCAAGCGTCGCTGTGTTGAACTCCGGCAACTCATCGAGGAACAGGACGCCCCGGTGGGCGAGGCTGATCTCCCCCGGACGCGGCCATGATCCGCCACCGATCAGCCCGGCGCTGGAGGTCGTGTGGTGCGGGGAGCGGAACGGCCGCTCACGGACCAGCGGCGTCTCCGGCGGCAGCAGGCCGCGAACGCTGTAGACCTTGGTGACGTCCAACGCCTCCTCGATCGACATCGAGGGCATGATCCCTGGCAGCGCCCGAGCAACCATCGTCTTTCCCGAGCCCGGTGGTCCTGACATGATCACGTTGTGAGCACCAGCGGCCGCGACCTCGAGCCCGCGCTTGACATGCTCCTGACCGCGAATCTCTCCAAAGTCCACGATCGACCCTGGAACCACGGCCTCCCCGATGACGCCGGCTACCTGCCGCTCGATTGGCAGTTCGCCGACGAGATGATTGACCAGGTCGGCCAGTGTCCGAACAGCGTAGACCGCGACTCCTTCGACGAGCGCCGCCTCCGGAGCGTCGGCCGCCGGAATGAACGCTCGTTTCAGTCCGCACTCCTGGGCGAGGGTCATCATGGAGAGGATGCCGGGCGTATGCCGGGTCGCCCCATCGAGCGCGAGCTCCCCGACGATCAGGGCGTCGCTCAGATCGGCCACGATCTGTTTCGCACCGACCAGGATGCCAATGGCGATCGGGAGATCGTAGGTCGGTCCGTTCTTGCGGAGGTCGGCCGGTGCGAGGTTGATCGTGACCTTGCCATGCGGGAACTTGCCACCGGAGTTCCGGATCGCGGCGCGGACCCGCTCCTTGCTCTCTTGCACGGCAGCGTCCGGCAAGCCAACCAGGACGATCCCCGGCGTGCCGCCTCCAACATCGACCTCGACTTCGACGAGAACGCCGTTGAGCCCGACGACTGCGCAGCTAAAGACCTTGGCGAGCACAGCGTCCCTCTCGTCATCGAGCGCATCCTCAAATGGATTGGTCAGGCAGGTGCGCCGATCATAGCCGAACGGGGCGCCTCGACGATACGGCCCTTTGTCTCGGGCTCTTCGTAGTTTGTCCTTCCCAAGCGACGATCCGCCGTCGGAGTCGTGCGCTTCCACGACCGACGGTCGCCTCCGACCGAGTGTTCACTGATAGCGAGATTGGGTGTTTCGATCGGAAATGGCCGCGGACGACGGTATCGGCTACACTTCGTCGGTCATGCCCCCGTGCGACTGCGCTGCGGCATCGTTCGAACCGAACACTTCAGGGTCAGAGATTGACCGCCTCAGGAATGGTGATAATCGCGTATGCGTGTTGAGATGCGAGACTCCGAGAGCTTCGACCAGTTGCTCAAGCGCTTCACCAAGACCATCGAGCGCTCCGGCGTGATCCGGGAGCACCGTCGAGGTCTGCGCTTCATCAGCGTTCAGGAAGAGAACCGCGCCAAGCGCCGCAAGGCCGAGCGCCGCCGCCGCCGCAACGCGGCCTGATTTCAGGCGCAACCGAATAACACCTTTTTGGGCTGGGATACTTTCTTGGCCCATTCGGTGTTTTTCATGCCTTCGCACTGTGATCGAGATCAACCTTGCAGCTCGCTAAGCGCCGCCAAGTCGCGAGACGCGGTACTGATTGACAGCATCACGAAGCGCCTCGGCCGCTCGTTGGGCTGCCGGGCCGATCTCCGGGCCAGTTCCGGCGTACATGATCGAGCGCCCGGCTGACACCAGCAGGTTCCGGCCGTCCCGATCGCAGCCCGCCCGAACCGACGCCGCGACATCGCCGCCCTGGGCTCCAACGCCCGGTAGCAGGATCGGGAGATTTGGCGCCAGCCCTCGGATGCGTTCGAGATGCTCCGGGTACGTCGCTCCAACCACCAGTCCGACATCCGCCGGGTACTGGGCGTCCCACTCGACCGCTCGGACGGCGACCTGATCGCTTAACGGACGGCCAGTCGACTCCAGCCGGAGATCCTGGAAATCTGCGCTGCCGCTATTGCTGGTCTTGGCAACGACGATCACACCCTTCCCGGCCCGGCGAAGAAAGGGCATTAGCCCCTCCTCGCCAAGGTAGGCGGTGACGGTGACGGCATCGAAGCCCCAGCGATCGAGATACGCCTCGGCGTAACGCTCGGCGGTGTTGCCCATGTCGCTGGCCTTCGCATCCAGAATGACCGGAATGTCGTTCGGGATCAGGGCTCGCGTTTCCAGCAGCGCCCGTATCCCTTCGGCTCCCATCGGGAGGTAGAAGGCCAGGTTCGGCTTGTAGGCGCTGGCGTACGGCGCGGTCGCCTCGATGATCGTAGCGTTGAACCGGACCACCTCGTCCGCCGCGGCGCGAGTCGACGCTGGCTCACCGTCCGGGAAGAGACGTCCCAGGTCAGGATCCAGGCCAATACAGGTCAGACTATCGACGGCCAGAACCCTCCGGTTGAGCTTCTCCGCAAATGTGCTCACGATTGGTCTCGCTCTCCCGCCAGCATGCTGTCGTGTCGGTTCACCCGTCCGGCACCGAGTTGACATCGAGTCACGCGTGTCATCCGCCGGGAACTGAATGGTAAACTCGAAACAGCCCTGAGAGTCAGGCACCGAGATGCCCCGTCCCGCCCGGCCTCACGGCTCATCGTACAAGCCGCGATTCCGGATCGTGACTGGCGTGAGCCGAACCGGGCGGAATCTCCGCTCAACTCCACGGAGGAGCGTCGCATGGCGGCATCGGCTTTCTGTTCCCTGCCCGGTCTGACATCAAGGCCGTCCCTGCCGCGCTCTGTCGTCTCGCCCGCAGTCTCCCGATCCCGGCGCCGGATCTTCTCCTCGACATCGTCTCATGCCATCCCCGCGGGCACCAGCGGAACGGAGCTTCAGCTGTGGTAAACCTCATGGCGCGACTCGGCGGTCGCGGTCGCCACAACGGCGCCAATGCGATCGTCCATCTCGCCCGGGAGGTCGTCGGCCGGCGACGAACAATCCAGAACGCGACCCAGGAAGTTCGCAACGCGGTCATCCTTGACTCGTTATCCGATGAAGACTTTCGCGCGCTCGATACGACGGTCTCGGAACGGACGACCAGCGACCGGGAATTTGCCCAGACGCTGGCCCGTCTGACCTTCGCCGCGGCTCGCGCCAAAGGATTCGACCGCTGTGTCGTTGACGCAGCGCTCCGGCTCGACAGCCTGATCCCGGTCGATGATCCGGCCCACGAGCGGGACAAACTGCTCCGTGACGCCTACAACTCGGCCCAGAAGGCCAGCTACATCCGAGGGGGCCGGCTGGCGCTCGGGCGGCTCGGGCGCCGCGCGGTCGAGGCCGGTGACCTCGAGCGGGCGCGGGTCCTCCTCCATCAGCAACTCGACCTTGGGCCAGAGAAGGACGACACCGCCGCCGAGGTCGATTCGGCGCTGGTTCTCGGCGACATCCTGCGCCGGGAGAACGATGACGATCAGGCGCAGACCTTCTATCGACGCGCCGGAGCCGCCGCCGAACGGCTGGAGTATCGGCAGGGTGTTGCCGAGGCGCTCGTCCGGCAGATCGACACAACACCCTCAGCGAACCTGGAGACGGTCGCGGCCCTGCAGCATCAGGCCCTGGATGCCGCCCAGCGAACCGGGGACCAGTCGCTCGAAGCCCGGATCCTGGTCGGGCTCGCCGACACCCTCGTCGAGAGCCGGCGGCTGGATGACGCCACTCCCTATTACCGCAGTGCGCTCTCGATTGCCCGGGAGACGGGTGACCTCGCTCTCGAAGCACGCTCCGTCACGGCCCTCGCTCACGCTTTCCGTGAGTTGGGTCACACGCTGGACGCGATCGAAGCGGAACGCGCTGCCCTCGGGATCGAGGAACGGCTGGGTAACCGCCAGGCGGCCGCTAACTGGGCTCTGAGTCTGGGGATGAGCGAGCTTCGGTTGCGCAATGCCGAGTCGGCCATCGAGGCGTTCGAGCGGGCTCGACTACTTGGCAACCAGATCGGCGACGAGTCGATCGAGCAGCGGGCCGAGGGAAATCTCGGCATCGCGAACACGCTGCTTGGCCGAGGCTCGGAAACGATCGAGCATCTCGGCCGAGCCATCGACCTTGCCCGGCGCTCCGGCGATCAGAGCCAGGAAGCGCAGTGGGTATCGAGCCTCGGCGAGGCCTACTGGATGTTCGGCCAGATCGATGACGCAATCCGGGTGACGAACGATGCGATTACCCTCGCCGAAGCAACCCGAAGTATCGCAATGCAGGCCGACTCATTCGCCCTCCTCGGGCAGATCTACGCCGCTCAGCGAGAGACGATCCGGGCTCGCGATTGCTACACACGTGCCCTTCAGCTCAACCGCGACCTTGGTCAGACTGCCGATCAGGTGACGACGCTGAGTGCGCTCGCCTTGCTGGCGGCCAACGCCGGGCAGTTCACGCAGGCGTCGCAGCTATTTGACCAGGCACTGCAGCTCGCGCAGTCGAGCAACGACCGGACGACCATGACCGTTCTCTTTGGACGGATGGGAAGCCTCGCCCAGAAGCGCGGCGACATGAGAGCGGCACTCAGCAACTTCCAGCGAGCAGTCGAATCGGCTCAGTCCGTCGGCGACACGAGACTGCTCAGCCGGGCACTCCAGTATCTCGCCACGGCCCAGGACGTAATGGGCGACCTTCAAGCCGTCACGACCTATGAGCGTGCCGTCACCGCCGCTGATGATGCCAGCGACATCCGCGGCGGAATCTCGATGCGGCTCAACATGGGAATGCTGATTGGCCGCTTACCCGAGCAGGGTGCCGCGGAAGACGCGATCGGCTGGCTCAGCGATGCCGCCAACTACGCGATGGAAGCAGGACCGGAATACACCGAGCTTCGTCGCCAGGCTGAGGAGCTTATCCAGGAACTCGGCGGAGGCTCGAACCGGAGATTCGTCGAGAACAACCGGCCAGGCTCCGGACTCGACTATGGCTCGGCTGCATCGGACGCTGACCGAGACAGGCATCGTGACGAGGATAACTTCCTAGAAGCGCCTGACGATCACAGCGATGACGATCGGGATCGTGGAAGTCACCCCCAAGGCTTTTCGGACGATCGGTATGACGATGACGAACGCTACGATCATGACGAGCATTCAGAGTCACGCCCCTACGACCGGACTGGGAACGTTCGACAGTTGACCCACTCATCGAGAAACGGGTACCAGTACGACGATGAGGACCGCGATTACACGCCAGATCAGCAGGACGACCATGCTCTCCGTTATCGTTCCAATGAGCAGTTCGACACCCGATACCCGGACCAGGAATCAGATGGCGGTCGTTACCAGTGGGAACGCACCGGATTCGAGCGCGATGATGATCGTGGCGACGGTCGCTATCGGACCAGGTATGACGACGATGACCTCGGACGCGAGTCTTCCTACGACCCGAGGGAAGGTCGTCGATACATGGACCGAGGTCAGGATCGGGAGCCGAGGTACGACGACGAGGGTAGTGATCGCGAAGCGGGCCGGAATCCAGTATCCGGGCGGGACCGCTACGCGACCAACGAGCCGCCCCGTCGGTCGTCGGATCAGGACGACCGTTACCGCGACCAATACGATGACGCTGCGGATGGCTACGATGATGAGGACCCGAGACCGGCCTATGCCGACGATCGTCATCGCGATCGGGACTCGGCCTACCCGAACGGCCGCAACGGATACCGGAGTCATGAGGAGGCGAGTGACCGAGCTGGCGACGAGCCGCGCGATCGACCACGCCGCCAGGCGCCGGACAGCGCGTATGGCGCCTCGGGCTCCGGGTACGGCTCTGATCGATACGATGACGACCCTGAGCCCGGCTACGACGGCTATCAGGAAAGCAGTCCTGCCTACTACCCACCCCAGCGGTCAGGTCGATCTGAGCGAGTTGGCCGCAGGGAGACCGGGCGCCGCGCCTCTCCTGGTCGTGGGCTGGATGACGAACCATCCGACCCGGATGCATTCGTTCCGGCCAAACGCCGCTTGGGTCTCGGCAATCGTTTCAGGTCGACTCGAACGACGAGGGGCAGTCGTCGTGAACCCGGTGATCTGCATGCCAATGTCAAGGAGCCCAGCGGAGGCAGATCTCCGTTGGCCCATAACGACCATGACAGCACGGGACATCACGTCTACGGCTAAGTCTGGCCAACGAATCGGCATGACCGCCAGAACCCCGATCGAAACAGCGTGGACCGTGAAATCCCGTCGGGAGATGGAACTTCACAGTGCCTGAATGCGTTCTCATTGCGGGACCCGTCCCGACCGGAAAGACACCAGTAGGTCCGCAGTGCCAGCGGCCTGCTTAACCGTTGTCACCGAGCGCAGGCGAGGACTGATTCACCTCCTGCCTCTACCTCGATTGGCGGCCCGCCTGGGAGTCGACGCGGCTCCGCTTTCAGATTAGAATACGCGTGTACGGACACTTCAATTTTGCAGCCGTTGAACTTCTTCAGGCTATGGGCACGGACGCGTATCACCCAGTGACCAGCATCGAGGCACACCGTGTCCTTTCAATCTCCCTATAACTCCGTGCATAGTTTTCGCCGCGACGCCGCGGACCCCTTGGCCCCGAATGCCCACGTCTTTGCCGCTCCGGTTTCCGCCGGACCGGACTGGGCCGTGAATCAAACGGCTGGTCGGTGGCTGGTTGCGACCGTCGAACCCGTGGACAAGACCGAGCACGGCTGGTCCGTCGCGGCCCAGGCGCTGGACGCACTCCGACAGGGATTCGCGGCCCAGTACGACTCGACCGTTCCAGAGGCACTCGCTCGCGGATTCGCAGCGGCCAATGCCTGCGTCCGGGCGGCGAACCGTGGCGAGACGGAACGCCGGCGCGGCGAACGTGTCTTCGTCGGTGCCGCTGCGATAGTCCTCGATGGCCAGCACCTCATCTTCGCCCATGTCCCGCCCTGCCAGATCGTCTTCACCCAGGACCAGATGGTCTACAGCATCCCAGCCCTCCACTCGTGGGAACCACACTTCGCGGGGTCGGATCGGTCAAGGGCCCAGCCATTGGGCACGCGGGACACGATCGAGCCCGACCTGTTCCAGACTGACGCCGTGGAGCGGGACACGATCGTGCTGTGCTCGACCAGCCTCGGTCGGGCGATCGCCGGGTTACCTCCACTCGAAGGGACCCTCCGTCCCCCGGTCGACCCGATGGGCCGGCCGCTCACGTCCCTCCCCATTGGTCCAGCCGAGCACCCGATACCGATGGTGGACATGGGACCCGTGCGTCCGACTGGCCTCGACCCCGCCCTCGCCTGGGTGGACTGGCTGGATCAAGTCGCTCAAGAGCGTCGCGTACCGGCCTGCCATGCAATAGCCGCGACGGTCGGCCAGCTCGAGGGCCGATCCACCCGCCGGACATCCACGGGGTCGCGCCCTCGTGATCGGGCCACGCGCCGATCACCCGATCCCGAACCGGAACCTCAAACCGTTGAGACCGGCAATCGTGGACCGCACCCATTGGGAGGACGAAGCGATTCGGAGTGGCTGGAGCGAAGTGGTCGACCGAGGCTGATCCACGCTCCGGTCTCCCCGTTGGATCCGCCGTGGAACAATCGTCGTCAGCGAATGCCAGGCGCCAATGGGGTGCGCCGGTTCTCCGGCAATGAGGGACTCATCCCGGAGAGTTGGCGCGCCAATGCGCCGCGGATCATCCTTCGCCGCAAGGTCGCCCCGCCACGGTGGTTCGGCGTAGCGCTGGCGATCCTTGTCCTGCTCTCAGCTGGAACTGGGGTCGGCTACCTGCGCTCCGTCGCCGTCGAGACGGAACTGATCGAGGCGCTGAGCAGGATCGACGCGCAGCTTGCCGCCGCGGACACCAATGACGATGCCACAGGTCTGGGCACCCTCCGTGGGCAGCTGCAGACGCTGAACTCAAGGTACGGCGCTTCTCCATCGGTGGACCAGCGCCTCGTGCAGCTGGTCGCAGTCGAGGACCGCCTGATCGGTCGGCTCCGGTTGAGCAGTCCACTCGAGCTTGGTCAGCTACCCGGCCCATCGATACCCGCCGACCAGCCGGCGCGGCTGCTCCACGCGGGGTCCGGTGTCTTCGTCATGGGGAACTCACTCTATGAACTGGACTATGACAGCAATCGCCTCGTCTATCTATTGGGAGCGGGCGACACAATCGATGGGCAGACTGCTGGTCCAGTCATCGACGCTGTCGCGACCCGATCCGGGATCGCGCTCACGGACGGTGTGTCTCTGTTCGACCGCGATGGTCAGGGAGGGTGGTCCGCGGAACCGTTCGACGCTCGGCTCGAAGTGGCTCCCGGACAGGTCGCGGCAATCGCCCTCTACGATGATCAGATGGTCGCCATCGACGGTTCGTCGGGAACCCTCGTGGCCGTCCCGCTCGCCGGAAGGACGACTGGGGGCGCACCCGCTCTGCCAGTATCGATGTTCGGAGCGTCGGCCAGCGCGCTCGACCTCGCGGTCAACGATGACCTATTCGTCCTCGGCACCGCCGGCGAACTCGTCTCGTTCGATCGTTTGGGTCAGACAGCGAAGCTGACCGTCCCCGTCTCCCCACCACTTCGGCTGCCGCGGGCGATGGAAACGGACGGGCCGAACCTGTGGATCCTGGACATCGGGAACGGCGCAGGACGAATGGTCTGCTACTCCGCGGCGAACGACACCGCGGTGGTTTACGAGCTTCCCGTCGTCGGCATCGAAGAGCTCAGTCCCCTGACGAAGGCCACCGACTTCGCCATTGATACCGCCAACAGCCGAATCGTCTTTCTCACCGGTTCGACACTCTGGTCCGTTCCACTACCAGTCGTTGGTTGACCCACCGCACCCCAAAAGGTGACAACGACCTCACCTGCGGCTCCTGGTTCGGACCTCAGGGTGTCATAGAGCAGGTCTGTGTCCGTTACGCGACGGCCTAACGGGAAGTCCGAACGGATGCCCATAGGCCGCGTACCGAACTGACGACGACCCCTTCCCGCTGCGGCGAAGAGGGAGGCTGGCATTCCCGGAAAGTGAGCGGAACCGCGTAGTCTTTACCCGGATTCCGTATGACTCCCCTCTCCGTCGCCACGGGGAGCCGATGGGGTCACGGCGGTACGACGGCGACAACCACGACCCACGGGCATCCACTCCGGGTGCGGATCATCGCTCGAAGAAGCTCGCCAGGTACGGTCGCTTCGCAAGACTGGCGAGGTCATCCTCGATCAGGCGAGCAATATCAACGGACGTCAGGCCGCAGACCCGGGCCACGGCCGCGACGGTCGTCTGGATCTGTATTGAGAGATCGGTCGGCGATACCGAGGGCCACACCGACGAGAGGGCGCACAACGTCAACCGCTCGCCTGGCAAACCCGCTTGCGAGGCCGTGCCAGGTGCCTGCATGACAGCAACGAGACCAAGTGCGGTCAGTGGCATGCGGTGGCTAACCGAGACGAGGGTCATCCAGTAGAGCACCTGACCGGCTTCGAGAGCGACATCGGCGGCGAACTCGCCATGTCCGTGGCTCCCGTCGAGCACACCAGCGAGCTCCGCCAGTTCATCCGCGACCCGGCTTCGTACGTCCTCGCCGGACCGCAGGCGGGCCGATGTCAAGGAGTCTGTCGAAAGATCGTGATCGCGCAGGTATTCATAGGCGCCGAACCATCGTCCGATCGTATCGGCCAGCGTCGACGGTTCTTTCAGGGAATTGGTCGCACCGTAGACATCAGCCGGGTCGAAGATCCTCGGCTCGACCACATGCAGGTCCCCAACCTCATCGACTCGCCGGTAGAAGCAGGTCGGGTAGCCGTCATGGCAGATCGCGCCAGCCTGTTCAACGAGCAGCAGCAGGCTGTTCCGCTCACAGTTGATGCGAAGTTCGACAACGCGGGAGACGTTCCCCGAGGTCTCCCCTTTCTGCCAGAGCTTGCCACGGCTTCGGCTCCAGAGATGGACCAGGCCCGTTCGACGCGTCGCCATGAGCGCCTCGGCATTCATGAACCCGATCATCAGGACCCGCCGGCTGACGGCGTCCTGAAGCACGGCCGGAACAAGACCATCGGCGCCAAATTGAACGAACCCCGTAGCGGGGACAGAGGTCAGCGGTCCGTTGCTCATGGGCGCACCGGTAGGCCGTTGTCCGCGAGGTACTGCTTGGCCTCCCCGATCCGGAACTGGCCAAAGTGGAAGATACTCGCGGCGAGGACGGCATCGGCTCGCCCCGGCTGAAGACCCTCGACGAGGTGTTCGAGTGTCCCGGCTCCGCCAGAAGCAACCACCGGCACGTTGACCGCCTGCCCGACCGCTTCCAGCAGTGGCAGATCGTAGCCCTCGCCGGTGCCATCACGGTCCATGCTCGTCAGCAGGATCTCGCCAGCCCCGCGCCCGGTCGCCTCGATCGCCCACTCGACGACATCGCGTCCGGCTGGGTTGCGCCCGCCATGGGTGAAGACATCCCACCCGGTGCCGTCTGGCCGACGCCGGGCATCGATCGCGACGACGATGCACTGGCGGCCGAAGACATCCGCTCCCCGGGCAATGAGCTCCGGATCGGCGAGCGCGGCCGTGTTGACGGAGACCTTGTCGGCACCGGCCCCAAGCATCTGCCGCATGTCGGCCACGCTCCGGACTCCACCACCGACGGTCAGCGGGATGAAGACCTGGTCAGCGGTCCGGGCTACGACATCGATCATGGTCGAACGGCTGTCGCTGGATGCGGTGATATCGAGGAAGACCAGTTCGTCCGCCCCTTCGGCGTTGTACCGCGCCGCAAGCTCGACCGGGTCTCCGGCGTCTCGAAGATCGACGAAGCTGACCCCCTTGACGACCCTACCGTCCGTCACGTCGAGGCAGGGAATGACACGCCGGGTCAGCGTGGTGATGGGAACCGCGGCCACCTGGGTTTTCATCATCGAGTTGCTCCCTGGGCTGCGATGTCTCCCGCCAGCGCGATCGCTTCCGCAAGGTCGATCCGCCCGTCGTAGAGCGCCCGGCCAATGATCATTCCCGAGGCGCCGGTCGCGGCGACGGCCGGGACGTCCGAGATCTCGGCGACGCCCCCGGAGGCGATCAGGCCCTGTGACGGCGCGAAAGCGCTGTCGCCGCCATCCTTGATGAGGGCCTCGGCCATCGATGTCAGTGCCGCGAGATTTGGTCCCGCCAGCGTGCCGTCGCGGGCGATGTCGGTGAAGATGAAGGTTCGGACGCCGACCTCTCTGAGCCGGACGGCGAGGTCAGCAGCTGCGACCTGGGTCTGGTCGACCCAGCCGTTGGCCGCCAGGAAGCCGTCGCGGGCATCGAGGCCCACCGCGATCCGATCGCCCCAGCGTTCAACGGCCCTCGCTACGAGCCCCGGATCGTCGATGGCGACCGACCCCAGCACGGCCCGATCTACGCCAACCGCAAAGACCTGGTCCAGATGGTCCATCGACCGGATACCTCCGCCAACCTGAAGCAGCGTTGTCGTCGGAACGATCGACCGGATTCTCGCAACGATGTCGATGCTGACGGGCCGCTTCCGGAGCGACCCGTCGAGGTCAACAACATGAATCCACTCCGCTCCTGCCTCGGCCCAGCGACCCGCGACCGAGACCGGGTCGTCGTCATAGATCGTCTCGCGGGAGAAGTCGCCTTCGACCAGCCGCACGCAGCGACCGTCCCGGATATCGATGCTCGGATAGATGATCATCGCCGGCCCGTCCCGACCGACGCCACGGGAGTCCGCGTCTGGGCAACGAACCGGTCGATCAGCGCCAGGCCGTCCGTGCCACTCTTCTCTGGGTGGAACTGTGTTCCCCAGATGTTGTCCCGGACTACAACGCTCGGAAACGTCGTTCCGTAGCTAGCCTCGGCCGCGATCACGGCTGCATCGTCCGGTTCGACGACGTACGAGTGAACGAAGTAGTAGAACCGCTCGTCGCCGATCTCGCCGAGCGGTCCCGGCCGGACGACGCGCGACTGGTTCCAACCCATGTGCGGGACCTTGACGTTGGTCTCAAGTGAACGCACCCGTCCGGCGATCAGCCCGAGCCCCTGCGAGTCACCCTCCTCCTGATGATCGAACAGCAACTGCATCCCGAGGCAAATCCCCATGAACGGCTTGCCGCTCTCGGCCGCTGTCCGAATCGGTCCGACCAGTTCGAGCTCCGCGAGGCGGCTCATGGCGTGAGCGGCCGCACCGACCCCTGGCAGCACGACGGCTTCGGCGTGGGCGATCTCGTCCGGGTCACTGGTCACGCTGACGTCAGCGCCGGCCGCTTCCAGGGCACGCGAAATGGAGCGGAGATTTCCCGCCCCGTAGTCGATCACAGCGATCATGAAATGGTCCTTGTCACGATGGTGAGGATTGACGATCAAAGGTGATGCCTGTCGATCAGGACAGCATCCCCTTCGTGGAGGGAACAGCGGCCGGATCGCGCGTGATACGCGTCGCATGGTGGAGCGCGACCGCCGCCGACTTGAAGATCGCCTCGGCCGCATGATGGGCATTGCGGGACCGGATCAGATCGATATGCACCGTCAGGCCGGCATTGACGACGAGCGACCGCCAGAACTCTTCGACCAGACTACTGGCAAAGTCAGCTCCGATCATCGGTTCGGGCATGGTCGCCTCATAGTGAAAGAACGGCCGACCGGAGACATCGACCACCGTGCGGGCCAGCGCCTCGTCGAGCGGCGCGTAGGCGTGTCCATATCTGGCAATTCCGTTCCGGGCACCGAGCGCCTGCCGGATCGCGGTGCCAATGGCGATCCCGATGTCCTCGACCGTGTGGTGCGGGTCCATCGCGGCATCGCCGGTTGCCGTGACCCGCAGGTCGAGCTGCCCATGTCTGGCCAGCGCATCGAGCATATGGTCGAGGAAGGCGACACCCGTCTCGACCTGAGCCGCGCCCGAGCCATCGAGATCGACCGAGAGCGAGATCGTCGTCTCACCGGTCGCCCGCTCGACGCTGGCCTTGCGCTCGATGTGAATCGCGTGACGCACCATGCTGGTCATGCCCGGCGCTCCTCGAGAATCCGCTCCAGCTCGTCGGCGAACAATACGTTCTCCTCAGCCGTCCCGATGCTGACCCGCAGGCAGTCACGCATGTGGTGAGCCGGGTTGCCGAAGAAGCGGACGTGGATGCCTCGCCGTCCGAGCTCCCGATGGATCGGCTCAGCGTCGTCCAGCGGCAGACTGAAGAGCAGGAAGTTCGTCGCGGACGGGAACAGGCTCACTCCATCGATTGCGGCGAGGCGTTCTGACAACGCATTGCGGTCAGCCACCATGCGCTGGACGGTGCCGCGCAGATAGTCAGCATCGTCCAGGGCGGCGATGGCAGCCGCCTCCGCCGCGGTCGAGATGTTGCAGAAGGCTGGCACCGCGGACCAGATTGCGCCCAGCATCCATTCCGGGAAGATGCCGTAGCCGATCCGCATTCCGGCCAGTCCCGCCCACTTGCTTAGGGTCCGCAGCACGCAGACGTTCTCGTAGTGGCCCATAAGCCCAATCAGCGACTGCCCGGAGAACTCCGCATAGGCCTCGTCGATCACGACGAGGCATGGTGCCTGCTGGATGAGCCGCTCGATGTCGGCGTCGGGGATCAGATGACCGGTCGGGTTGTTCGGGTTGCAGACCATGATCAGCTTGGTCCGGTCGCTGATCGCCGCCAGCACCGCATCGACGTCGAAGGTAAAGTCCGGTCGTGCACCGAGTGGGACATCGATCACGACACCACCCCGGACCCCGATCGCGTGGCGGTAGACACCGAACGTCGGATCGGCAATCACGACTTCGTCGCCGTGGTCGACGAATGTCGTGTAGAGGTTCGTGAGGACGTCATCCATCCCGGCGCCCGGCACCACCTGTCGGGCGGGAACTCCGACAAAAGCGCCGATCGCGGCCCGGAGGTGGTCCTGCTGGATGCTCGGGTAGCGATTGGTCAGATGGAAGGTCGCCAGGGCATTGGCGACTCTTGGCGACGGACCATACGGCGACTCGTTCATGTCCAGCTTGATCTCGCGCCCTGGATGCTCGGCACTGGTCTCGACGGTCGCCGGGATGTACGCCTCCGCGTGCCGAAGCGCGGGACGGATCAGGCGATCGAAACCGGTGGCGGTCTGGGGCGCGGCGCTGACCATGAACGTTCCCTTCGGATACTCTCAGATGTCTGGCCGGACGCGAGTCACGGCCCACTTTTGCTACGGCCAGACTCAGGGGCCTGACCGTCAAGCTGCTCGTCGTATGTTAGAGCAGAAGCTTGTCGAGCGACGACACGAGGATCTCGGTCGCCCCGGCCTCCTTGAGCTGCTCGACCGACTCCCAGAAGATGTCCTCGCGGATCGCGGCGTGAACGGCAACGAACCCTTCATGGTCCAGCGGAATGATCGTCGGCGCCTTGAGCCCCGGCAGCACTCGTCGGATCGCGGGCAGCGCCTCGATCGGCGAGTTCATCATGACGTACTTGTACCGCCGCGCCGCCTGGACGGCCCGGATTCGGAGCAGTAGCCGGTCGATGTGTCCTCGTCGCTCGGTGTCGGCGAGTGCCGCCGGGTTCGCGATCAGAACCGCCTCCGACTTCAGAATCGTCGCGATCGGCCGGAGATCGTTCAGGATCAGCGACGAGCCGGTCGCGCTCAGGTCGGCGATCGCGTCGGCACTGCCGAGCGCCGGCGCGACCTCGACCGACCCCTGGAGCCGCACGATCTCCGGTTCACCCCCGAGGTCCGCGAAGTAGCGCCGGACCGAAACCGGGTAACTGGTAGCGACCCGCAGATCGATCAGTTCCCGGGGATCGGTGTAGCTGGACTCTCGCAGCACGGCCACGACGAGCGAGCACTGACCGAAACCGAGCGGCAGGAGTTCCTCCACCGGCTGGTCCTCCTCATAGAGAAGGTTCCGGCCAACCACGCCGAGATCGACGGTGCCCCGACCGACGAGACCGGGGATGTCGTCGTCCCGGCTATAGAGAATCGAGAGAGGAAAGTTCTCGCAATGGGAGATCAACCGCTGGCCGTAGCTCTCGAAGTCCAGCCCGATGTTCTTCATCAGGGAGATCGTGGCGTCAGTGAGGCGGCCCGACTTCTGAATGGCCAACCGGAGACGGCCGGTCTCTCCCAGCGTGGCCAGGCCTCGGAACGATGGGGACGTTGCCGACGGAGCGATCATTCCGGAACTTCCTCACTCGGGACCCGCTGACAGGGCGATGAGCATCCGCCATCACCGTTTCTTCATATGTACCACGCCATCGTCGGACGCGATGGGCGTCAGGGACGCGAGCGGTACCGCGACCGTTAAGTTTTCCCGCTTGATCACTTACGGAGCAATGATCAGCGAACGGCCGGGCCCGGCAATGTACGAGGAGAACAGGTCGAACGCCCGGGCAAGCGACTCGGCCGGCGGGTAGACGCCGGTGCGGAGCGCCTGAACCGCGATGGCATTGATCGCCCGTCCCGCCCCCTCGACCGCCCGGAGGAGCGGAACGTTCGCGGGATCACAGCCCGGCACGATCGCCTCCGTCTCCCTTGTCAGCGCCGCAGTGACCGCCCGGATGACATCGGGATCACCCGCCGCCGCCGCCTCATCCATCGCCATCTGCCCGACCCGCCGGGCATTCATGACCAGCGTGCTGACGACATCGAACATCAACTGGTCGTTGGCATCGACGATCGGTTCAGCCATGAGCGCCCCCTTCCCCGGTTCGTGCGTGTCCGATGCTCACCCAAACGGTCGACTTGAAACAAAGAGTGCAAAAAGGATGGCGACCACTTCCAAGGCTCCCGCCCGGGTAATCGACGGCGTTGTACTCAACAACACTGGATGTCTCTGGACCCAACGTCGGATGGCTCGACAACCCGATAACCAACCCGAATGTCGTGGGTCACACCCAGGTTCATTTCATGGGTCATCCCCGGCGCTAACGACGATAGTCGGAGCTTCAACCGCCACTCCGAACATCGTCCCGCTCCAGGCAGCGATCCCTCTAGCCTGAAACAACAGACTGGAAGGAGAGCTTCTGTTCATTCGTCAGACGACCCACCAAAGAACCATCAACGGATTTTGATGGCCCGAAGCGCGACGAACAGCGGGATCTCCTTGTTGGCGTTGTTGACGGCGTTGGCCTTTGGGCCAGCGTCCGCCACCTTCCAGGTCGGAATCTCGTTCATGTAGTCGATCGCCAGGCCGACGGCGCCGAGCCCGTTGACGTACTCCTGCAACGGGCGGTGGTAACTCCGTGAGACGCCACCGCTGTCCCCGTACGATTTTAGCGGGACAGGCAGCGGCGTCAGGTACCGGTCGACGCGGCGGAACTGGAGCTTTCGACCCTCGTCCCAGCCCCAGCCGCTCTGCCGTGGCACCCGGAAGGCCGGGTGCGTCATGAGCACCACCAGCCGACCGCCGGGCTTCAGCATTCGGGCGGCACTCGCCAGCACCGGCCCGATCGGTTCCATATCCTGGATGCTGAGCAGGAAGACCCCGCCGTCGAACGTCCCGGGCTTCAGCTCCTTCTGGGCTTCAAGATTCCCTGCGTCGCCCAGAAAGAACCGGCCATCACGGTTGTGGTGATTGCGGGCAAAGTCGATCAGGCGAGGGCTGGCATCGACGCCGGTGTAGCGCGCACCGGCTTTCGCGACGTAGCCTGACAGCACGCCGTGACCACAACCAATGTCCAGGATCGACTCGCCGGGCCTGATGTCGAGCGCCTCCATCACCGCCGGAATTGCGAGCAACCGGTGGTGCTTGCTGCCGTCCTCGCCGACCCAGCCGATGTACCACTCCGCTAGCGGGTCCCACGACGTGGAGGCCGCCGGCCGCCGGCCAGGGCCAGACTCGGCGAAGCCCCCCCGTCGAGGCGCGTTCGGCCCTCGGCCCGGCGCACCCATCCGCTGGCGGTCGTTCGGCGACCGCTTTGGGCGCTCTGCCGCTTTGGGTGGACTCTTCGGGGCTTCTGGGCCAGACTCGGAACGCCGTCCTCGTCCGCTCTGGTTGTCGCGGGGACCGCGTCCCCCTCTCGCGTTGCTCATGTGTCAAGCATAGCCGACACCATCTCGCGGTCAGTCTCGTCGAGCCCGAATCGGTCGAGGCAGAGACCGTGCGACGCTGAAGCAACGACGAATGCCTGGGATCGTCCGGAAATGTGGCCCCGCCCCCTTCAGTGGGAAGAGAGACAACGTGACCAACCGACTTGCCGACGAGACCAGCCCGTATCTGCTGCAGCACAAGGACAACCCGGTCGACTGGTACCCATGGGGCGACGAGGCGCTCAGCCGCGCACGAAATGAGGACAAGCCGATCCTCGTCAGCGTCGGCTACTCCTCCTGCCACTGGTGTCACGTCATGGAGCACGAGTCGTTCTCGGATCAGGTCACCGCCGACCTGATGAACGACCGCTTCGTCTGCATCAAGGTCGATCGCGAGGAGCGGCCGGATATCGACTCGATCTACATGACCGCCGTTCAGGTCATGGGCCAGCGCGGTGGCTGGCCGCTCAACATGTTTCTGCTGCCGGACATGACGCCTTTCTTCGGTGGAACATACTGGCCGCCGCTCGATCGGCAGGGGATGCCCGGCTTCCGCCGCGTCCTGACCGCAATTTCCGATACGTACCGGAACCGCCACGAGGATGTCCTTGCCAACGCTACCCAGCTCCGGGACTACCTCACCAGGGCCAGTAGGGTGACACCCGACCCAGCCGATGTCGACGACGACATTCTGGTCAGGGCGATCGACCAGCTCGTCCAGCGTGCCGATCTCGAACGCGGTGGCTGGGGACCGGCCCCGAAATTTCCGCAGCCGATGATCCTCGATGTCGCAATGGCGCGGTACAAGCAGCACCCGGACCCCGCCCTTGATGCGGCCCTCACGACAACCCTGACCCGGATGGCCGACGGCGGCATGTACGACCAGATCGGCGGCGGCTTCCATCGCTACAGCGTCGACGCAGACTGGCTCGTACCACACTTCGAGAAGATGCTGTACGACAACGCTCAACTCCTCTCGACGTATCTGGACGCGTGGCTCCTGTTCCGCGACCCACGTTTCCGCGAGATCGCCGACCAGACCGCGACGTACATCCTCCGGGAGATGACGGACGCGGCCGGCGGGTTTTACTCCGCGACGGACGCGGACAGCGACGGCGAGGAAGGAACGTTCTTCGTCTGGACGCCGGAGGAGATCCGATCAGGCCTCTCACCCGAAGCCGCCGACAGAGTCATTGCCCTCTACGCCGTCACGCCGGAAGGGAACTTCGATGGCAGGTCGATCCTGAACCGGCCTCGATCACTCGAAGCCGTGGCCGCCGAGCTCGGTATCGCGCCCAGCGAGCTCCAGGCCACGGTTCAGCAGGCAGCGCCGCTGCTCGTCGCAACCCGCCAGCGGCGCAACCCACCGTTCCGGGACGAGAAGGTGATCGCGTCATGGAACGGGTTGATGCTCCACGCCCTCGCCCGGGCGGCCGGCGTTCTCCGTCGGCCCGAACTGCTCGCCGCCGCTCGGGCCAACGGCACCTTCCTGACCAGGGAGATGCTGGTCGATGAGCATCTGCGCCGCTCGTGGAAGACCGGAGTGGCGAGAGGGAATGGCTTCCTTGAGGACTACGCTGCTGTCGCCAACGGGTTGATCTCGCTCTACGAGGCGACGTTCGAGCCCCGATGGCTTCGCGAGGCGATCAGCCTGACCGATTCGGCTCTGGGACGGTTCGCCGATCCAGACAGCGGCGTCTTCTACGACACCGCGTCCGACCACGAGCAACTGCTCGTCCGTCCCCGCGAGTTGCAGGACGGAGCAACCCCATCCGGGAACGCCCTGCTCACCGACGCCCTGCTTCGGCTCGCCCATCTCACCGAACGCGAGGACTATCGTCGTCATGCCGTCGGCATCCTCCGGGCGATGTCGGCCCCGCTCCAGGAAGCACCGCTCGGTTTCGGAAGGATGCTCGGCGCCGCCAACCGCTACCTGTCGACGGAGCGGGAAATCGTCCTTGGCGGCGATCGCTCAAGCCCGGACTTCACTGCCCTGTTCGACGAGATGGCCTCGCACTACGAACCCTTGGCCATCCGCGCCTACGCCGACCCGGATGACAACGAGCTGACGGCCTTGTTGCCACTGACTGCCAATCGAACCGCGAACGGCGACCGGCCGACGGCTTATGTCTGCCACGACCACACCTGCTCGTTGCCCGTAACGACTTCAGCCGAGCTGCACCAACTTCTGGCAGGCTGACCAGGTCTCTCTACGGATCGACAAGAAGCATCGCGAGATCTGTGATGTCGTCGCGCGTGCCAGCGTTCAACATCCAGACCGATCGATCTTCGGCTCCCAGGAAGAAGTACGACTCGGCGCCGACCGCGTCATTCACCATCGCACGGACATGCGCGAAAGGGAGGGGTGTTCGGAACAGCAGATCCCAATCCGTTACAGCGAAGGCTGGGAACCGGGCGAGATAGTCGATCTGCTGCGAAATGAAATCGACCGCAAACCCGGCGTCTTCGCCCAGGCTGATCCATGACACCCGCGAGACGGAATAGCCTTGATCGACATACCGAACGGCTATCTGTTCATCGGAAGACGCGAACCGGTCACCGAAATCAAGGGTTTGGGGAAACCGCGTGGACTGCTCGCCGCGTTGAAACCGACGAGGCAACGAGCCCATCGCGTCAGCTCCGGTAGCACTTAGCTGCTCAGCCCATTCCGGCGCAACCGTGGGCTGCGAAGGAAAAACGACTCGCCGACCCAGTTCGATCTGCTCGTCGATGAACACCCGTGAGCGGCCGAAGAACCATTTCCAGCCGTCCCCGTCGTGGACGAGTCGGACGACATCCTCAACCACGCTCCCATCCGCAAAGGACTGAACGTAGGACACCTCCGCAGTGTTGGAGTAGGTCAATCCGTTGACGGCCCAGGTCCAGTCGACGTAGCGCACGCTCGTCGAGATCGCCGGTGAGGGTCCCGTTGGCAGGAACACGTCGCGATACCACCGGTCTACGGCGTAGCGCGGGACCTCCCGCATTGAATCGGCATGCATGAAGTTGTAGAGAAAGTCGATCTGGCCATTGACCTCGAAGCCAGAAAGCGTCTCGGCTACGGCCAACAGGTCGGTCCCCGACTGCGCCGGGGTTGGCCTCCGATAGATGATGAGCGAAGCGGCAATGCCCATCGCTCCGAGCACGGTGCGTCGAGAAACGTTCATGACGTGCCTTGCGTCGCGCGTCTAACCCAGCTGGATCCATTATCAGCCAGGTTCCAGGAACGAGCGGCGAATCCGACAAACGCGAGGAAGGGAAACTGCCGGCACGACGATGTGCCGGCCGTTCTTCGATCGAGGTCTGTAACCAGTCAACCGTTCCGTCAGGCGACGGTGTTGCGGAGAATGCCGATCCCGCTTACTTCGCACTCGATCACGTCACCCGACGCGAGAGCGCCGACGCCCTCCGGCGTTCCGGTCAGGATGATGTCGCCGGGGTTAAGCGTCATGACGTGGCTGATCCGACTGACCAGATCGTAGACGTCGAAGATCATGTCCGTCGTGGTACTGGACTGACGGACCACCCCGTTAAGCCGAGACTGCACCCGGAGCCCCTCGCCGGCCGTGGGGTCGAGCTCGGTCTCGATCACCGGGCCGAGTGGGCAGTAGGTGTCGTACCCCTTGGCCCGGACCCACTGCCCGTCCTTCTTCTGAAGGATGCGGTCCGAGACATCATTTCCGACCGTATAACCCAAGATCGCCCCACGAGCGTCCGTGACGGAGACCTTCGTCGCGACCTTGCCGATCACGATGACCAGCTCGGCCTCGTAGTCGGTCTGATTGCCGGGGTTGGCGATGGTGATCGCGGCACCGTGGGCGATCAGGGCGGATTGGGGCTTCATGAAGATGACCGGCTCGTCCGGAACGGTCCGGGTCGGGTCGCTCTCGGTGACATGAGCCGCGTAGTTCAGCCCAACGCAGACAATCTTGCCAGGGTCAACGGGAGTGACGAAGGTGGCGTCACTGGCCGGGCCCACTTCAGCCTGGCGCTCCAGCGTTCCGGAGAACGGGTCGCCGGCCGCCGCGAACAGCGTGTCATGCTCGACGATCCCCCAGGCCACGCTGCCACTGCCGTTTCGATAGCGTCCGATCTTCATTGCGCACTCCTCAGTCGCCTGACCAACAGTGCCAGACTGCCCGCCTGCTGCACGTACCACCCTGGCACGCCGATCTGGTCCAACAGGATCGGGCGGGACCCCGACCGGCATTCTACCCAGATCCGCAGCGGACCGATACTCCCCGCCCGTTCCCGTCTCCGTCAGGTCACTTTAGTCCTCCTCTGCCCAGCCGTAGCCTGCCCGAACGGGTAGACTTCGGAGGATGGGAGACGATGAGGTCGCCATGGTCCGGAGCGCCGCCGCGGCGAACCGGAGCCCTGCTGACCGACCCGCCGTTTCGGCGCCAGCGAAGGACGCGCCCGTGCCCAACCTCGTCCTGCGGCTCAATGAGAGTGACGACAGCGAGACCACCGCGACTACCCAGCCGGTCATGGACCGTGACGCGGCCCTGCGACTCCTTCGGGAGAGTGAGATCACCGCCGCGGAGCTCGTTCCGTGGGGGTCGAACTACACCTTTGGCGTGGCGCTCACCACCGCGAGCGGCCGCGAGCACCTTGGGATCTACAAGCCCAAGGCCGGTGAAGCCCCCCTTCACGACTTCCCGGGCGGCACGCTCTACCGCCGCGAGCAGGCCTCGTTCCTGCTCAGTCAGCGCCTCGGATGGGACATCGTTCCGCCGACAGTCATCCGCGACGGTCCACACGGCGTCGGCTCCGTTCAGCTCTACATCGAACCCAGCACCGAACTCGACGGCACGACAGATTACTGGATGCAGCCCATTCAGGAGATCGAGCGCCTCGTGCTCTTCGATCACATCGCGAACAATGCCGACCGCAAGATCGGGCATTGTCTGCTGGACCAGACCGGCAAGGTCTGGGGTATCGATCACGGACTGACGTTCAATCACGTTCCGAAGCTGCGGACAGTGCTCTGGCAGTTCATCGGTCAGCCCGTCGACCCTGAGTTGCTCTGCGACCTCCAGCGCCTGCTGGAGGAGGAAGGGGGACTCCGCGTGGAGCTTGGAGAATGGCTGTCGAACGTCGAGCTCGAGGCACTGCTTCGGCGAGTCCGCGCGTTCGTGGATGAGCCGGTGTACCCCGGACTCAGTCCTCGCCGGAACGTGCCCTACGGCTGGTGGTAGTCGAGCCGGCTGCGTCCGGATCTCATGACTTGCGACGTTATTGCGGCTCGGCGTCGAGTGCGCAAGAATAACGTCGGAAACGGACGGACAACGGTCGAACGGGTCGGGAAATCATGGCAGCACGTTCGGACCCGGTGCCCGGTTCGCAGCGGCAATCGTTGTCGGCTATTAGGAGATTGTGATAACTTTCTCAATCGAGAGAGCGGGAAGCATGGCGGTCAACGGGTCAGGAGATCAACAGTCCTCCACCCTGCGTTCCGTTGCCCTGGCAACGGGGTTCGGCTGCTCGGTCGTCACGGTGCTTGGCGTGCTCGTCGGCGGTGGTGTGCTGCTCGATCAGCGACTTGATTCCGCCCCACTCTGGACGCTCATCGGCATCGCACTCGGGCTCATCGCCATCGTAACGGAGTTTGCCTTCCTGATCCGGTCATCGAGGCGCGAATCCAGCGCGGCGACCAGGGTTGTTGGTCGCCGGGTCCGTCCGATCGAATTCGATCCGGATGAGGAGTGAGCCGCCCGACCGGGCCCACCGACAACACACGCTGACACGACGACGATGATCCGCCGCCGCAGCGCTGACGGCGAGCACAGGCAGGAGCAGCCGAGGCATGTTCGACAATTTCCATATATCGATCGCAGCGGAGAAGCTGTTCTCGATCGGTCCCTGGCCGATTACGAACTCCTACCTCTCGACGCTGATTGTCATGGCGTCGCTGCTACTCGTCGGCATTGCGGCGAACCGAAATCCAAAGGATGTCCCCGGGAAGTTCCAGGGTATCTGCGAGATGATCGTCGAGTATTTGCTTAACCTGACCGAGATCGCCGGAGGCCGGAAGCTCGGCCGCCTGACGTTCCCTCTGGTCGGCAGCATCTTCATCTTCGTCATCACCGCCAACTATGCCGCTCTGCTCCCGGTTGTCGGCTCGATTGGCTACTACCATGACGAGCCAGTCGAGGAAGGCGCCGCCGTCGTTCCCAGCGAGCCGGTCCCCTATGTCATCGCGTCGACGGACATCCAGGGCCTCATTGGCCAGGCCCAGTCTGGCAGCGACGAGGCCGACCATGCCGGCGAGACTGAGCGGATCCTCGTGCCGTTCCTCAGGGCACCGAATGCCGACCTCAACCAGACCCTGGCGATGGCGCTGATCTCCTGGCTGACCGCCCAGATCCTTGGTTCCTACCTGGCCGGCGGCTTCGGCAAGCGCATGAAGCACATGGCGGAGCCCGCCTTTCTGTTCCCAATCGAGCTCCTCAGCGAGTTCGCCAAGATCCTTTCGCTCACAGCCCGACTCTTCGGGAACGTCTTCGCCGGCGAAGTCATCCTCCTTCTGCTCTACACCGTCGCCTCGGGCCTGAAGATTCTGGTGATTCCGTTCTTCCTGCCGATCGTGTTCTTCATGCTGGAACTGCTGTTCGGCTTCATCCAGGCCATCCTCTTTGCGCTCCTCACGCTCATCTACGTCCGGGTAGCGGCCGGTACCCACGACGACGAGCAAGGTGCCGCCGCCCACAATGAGTATGCCCCGTATCCCGAGGCACTGCCTGGCGGACTCGCTCAGGAGGGACGCGCCTGATCAGCATCTGACCTGACCGGGCCTCTGTGCCCATCGAGCGGGACGCTGCCCAGCCGTTTCCCGCTCGATGGGCAGAGAGGACAGGCAACGACCACGGCCCATCCCCGTGGTCGGCGAGACGATCTACTGATGTGCCGCGGGCTCGACAGGAGTCCCGGTGAACGCGGCCGGACTGCCGGTCCGCAGATGAGAGGAAACCGCAACCATGGATAACGAGGGACTTCGACTGATCGCCGGCGGCCTTGCGATCGGTCTCGGCGCGATCGGCCCAGGCGTCGGCGTCGGCCTGGTCTTCAAGGGGGCCATTGAGGCCATCGGACGCAATCCGGATGCCTCTGGTCAGGTCCAGACCCTGATGTACATCGGCGCCGGTCTGGCCGAGGCCATCACGATCTACGCACTGGTCATCTGCATCCTGATCCTCTTCGTCCTGTAAAGTCGCCGGTCCAGGATTCCGGAGCCATCCAGTTCGGCCCCGGAACCTGGTCCGGGAGACCAGACGACCCGCGATGCACACCACGGAAAGGAGGTGATGGCTTTATGTCAGACATTGGAATCAATGGCTGGAACCTGATCGCGCAGATCATCACGTTCATCATCTTCGTCTACCTGTTCTGGCGGTTTGCGCTCAAGCCGATCGTCACCCGGCTCGACGCCCGTACCGATCGCATTCGATCGAGCATGCAGGCTGTCGAGCAGATGCGGACGGAGCTGAACCAGACAGAGGCCCGCAACGAGCAACTGCTTGCCGAGGCCCGGCAGGAAGCTCAGCAGATCGCGGCCAATGCCCGGCAGGCCAGCGAGGCAACGCTCGCACGGGCTCGCGAGGAAGCCGGACGGCAGTCCGATGAATATCTGACCCGCGCCCAGGAATCGCTTCGTCAGGAGACCAACCAGGCCCGGCAGCAGCTTCGCCAGGAACTGGCCGATCTCGCCGTCACGGCGGCAGGCAAGATCGTCCGCCGCAACCTCGACCCGGCGGCCCAGTCGCAGCTGATCCAGGAGACTCTCGCTGAGTCCCGCCAGCCAGTCGGGACCAGCGACTAGACCGGTAGCGGCACGACCGAGCGTTGGTCTCGGAAACCAGGCGACTGGCTGGCGTCTGATCGTTCGGGATGATGGGCTTGTGCCCGCCCTTCCGAACGGTGAGGCGCCAGACGGCTATATGGACGATGCGGATCCCGGGCCAGCCCGACCCATCGCGAGGATCAATCCATGGCACGCACCGCGGCCAGACGATACGCCGAAGCGATCGTCTCGCTGGCCAAAGAATCCAGCTCGTTCGACGCGTGGGACGAGGCTCTCGGTCGGCTGGCCCTGGCCTTCGAGAATCCACGGGCCAAGTCCTTTCTCCTCAACCCAAGCGTCCCCGTCACGGAGAAGCGCAAGACGATGAACGAGATCGTCGGCACCGACTTCCCGGCCGCGAATAACCTCGTTCAGGTCCTGCTCGAGCACCGGCGGGTCAAGGAGATCCCAGGGATCTACGAGCACTTCACCGAAGCCTGGCTCAACGAGCAGGGAGTGGCGATCGCCTATGTCACGACCGCCGAGCCGGTCTCACCCGAGGACGAGCGGACCATCCGGACCCAGCTCGCCAAGCTGACCGGCAAGCAGATCGAGCTTCGGCTGCTGATCGACCCGGATATCATTGGCGGGATCGTCGCTCGGGTTGGCGACTCCCTGTTCGACGGCAGTGTTCGAACCAAGCTCCGTGCCCTCCGCCTTCGTCTCGCGGCCGTGAGCGGCTAGCCCGCCCCGACCCTCCACCCACCATTCAGTGCAGATCAGTCAGATGAGAGGACCAGATAATCATGGTCATTCGGGCAAATGAGATCGGCGACATCCTGAAGCGGGAGATCTCCGGCTTCGACCAGCAGATGACAGTCGCGAACGTCGGATCGGTCGTCGATGTCGGCGACGGCATCGCGCAGGTCTACGGCCTCAGCCAGGTCGCCGCCAACGAACTCGTCGAGTTCACCAAGGACGGCACGATCGGCCTCGCGTTCAACCTCGCCGAGGACTCCGTCGGCGTCATCGTCCTCGGCGAGTACCGTCAGATCGAGGAAGGCGACGAGGTCCGAACGACGGGCAACATCGCCGCCGTCCCGGTTGGCGATGGCCTGCTCGGACGCGTCGTCGATGCCTTGGGCCGGCCGATCGATGGCAAGGGGCCGATCGCATTCGAGAAGACCCGTCCGATCGAGCGGATCGCGCCGGGCGTTATCGAGCGCGCCGATGTCGATACCCCGCTTCAGACCGGCATCACGTCCATCGACGCCATGATCCCTGTCGGCCGTGGTCAGCGCGAGCTTATCATCGGCGACCGTCAGGTCGGCAAGTCCGCGGTGGCGATCGACGCCATCATCAACCAGCGCGACAGCGGCGTCCTCTGCATCTACGTCGCGATCGGCCAGAAGCGCGCCCAGGTTGCGCAGGTCGTGCGCACGCTCGAGCAGTACGGCGCGATGAAGAACACCATCGTCGTGATGGCATCCGCCTCCGAGCCGGCCGGTATGCAGTGGATCGCCCCCTACGCCGGCACGGCCATGGGCGAGGAGTTCATGGAGGACGGGCGCGACGCCCTGATCGTCTATGACGACCTCTCCAAGCACGCCGCGGCGTACCGTGAGGTCTCACTCCTCAACCGCCGTCCCCCGGGCCGGGAGGCCTACCCGGGCGACGTCTTCTACCTTCACTCCCGCCTGCTGGAGCGCTCGGCCCGTCTCTCCGAGGCCAACGGTGGCGGATCGCTGACATCGTTGCCACTGATCGAGACACAGGCTGGCGATGTCACCACCTACATCCCGACCAACGTGATCTCGATCACCGACGGTCAGATCTTCCTGGAGACCGACCTGTTCTTCGCCGGTATCCGGCCCGCCATCAACCCCGGCATCTCGGTGTCCCGCGTCGGTAGCGCCGCGCAGGTCCGGGCGATGCGCAAGGTCGCCGGCAGCCTCCGGCTCGACCTCGCCGCGTATAGATCCCTTCAGGCCTTCGCCCAGTTCGGGACCAGCGACCTCGACGCCGGCACCCGCCGTCAGCTCGAGCAGGGCGCCCGGATGACCGAGCTGCTCAAGCAGCCGCAGTACCGCCCGTACGCGATGGAAGAGCAGGTCGCCGTCCTCTGGATGGGGAGTAACGGCTACCTCAACGACATCCAGGTCGATGATGTGGTCGCTTACCGTGACCAGTTCCTCGAATACCTCCAGAACTCAGCCCCGGACGTCCTCGCCCTCATCCGGGAGCAGCGCGACCTGACGGACGACGTCGTGGGCGCGATCAAGCGAGCCTCCGACGACTTCAAGGCTGGCTCGTCATTCACCCGGATCGACTAATCCCCGTGCCGGTGCGCTGCCCATCAGGGATCCTGAGCCAGGTCGCGCGCCGTCGTCTCAAGCACCACCAGTCCAGGAGGGGCGATGGCCTCAACACGAGAGATCCGGCGCCGCATCCGCAGCGTCGCAAACATCGCCAAGATCACCCGGGCGATGGAAACGGTCGCCGCATCGCGGATGCGGCGCGCGCAGAATCAGGTACTCGCCAGCCGCCCCTACACCGAGGCGCTGACGGTTATGCTCGGCGACCTGGCCGCGGGCATCTCGAACAGCGAGGCCCAGCGGTTCTTTCCGCTCCTCGTCGAGCGCCCGATCCGAAACCGGGCGGTGATCCTCGTCACGCCCGACAAGGGTCTGGCCGGACCGCTCAACTCCAATGTCCTCCGCCGGGTCGGCCGCTTCCTCCGCGAAGAGGCCGGTAACGATCCCGTTGAGTTCATCACGATCGGCAAGAAGGGTCGCGACTTCATGAGCCGGACCCGGCGGAACGTCGTCGCCGAGGTCATCGGCCTGGGCAACCAGCCGTCGATTGCCACCATCCGTCCGGCGGTCCAGGTCGCGATCGAGGACTTCACGGCCGGCAAGGTGGATTCCGTCCATCTCGTCTTCCCCCGCTTCCTGAACACCCTGTCCCAGGTCCCGGAAGTCATCCAGCTCCTGCCGGTCGTCCGGCCGGAGTCGACGGGCCGTTATCAGGGCTACATCTTCGAGCCAGATCAGGAGACCGTCCTGAACGAGCTGCTCCCCCGCTACGTCGAGGGCCTCGTCTTCCAGGCAGTGCTCGACTCGGTCGCGTCTGAATTCTCGGCCCGAATGGTCGCGATGCGGGCCGCGTCCGACAACGCGCGGGACCTCGGCAAGGACCTGTCATTGACCTACAACAAGGTCCGGCAGGCATCGATCACGAATGAAGTCGCCGAGATCTCGGCTGGAGCGTCCGCCAGTCGCTAGCCAACCGTCTCTCGTCCATCACCTGTCCACGAAACCATCGTCTGGCGCATCGCTGACAGTTGCCAGACCGAGAGGAGCCTGACATGGCCGCTAACGCACCAGTCCTTGCCACGACCATTGGAACCGTTCTACAGATTACGGGTACCGTGGTCGATGTGGAGTTCCAGACCGATCATCTCCCCGAGATCTACAACGCGCTCGAAATCACCCAGCCGAACGGCGGGACACTCGTCCTCGAGGTCCAGAATCACCTCGGCAACGACGCCGTCCGCGCCGTGGCGATGAGTACGACCGACGGACTCATTCGTGGGATGGAAGTTCGGGACACCGGCCAGCCGATCGCCGTCCCGGTTGGGCCGGAGACTCTTGGCCGAATCTTCAACGTCACCGGCGACCCGATCGACAACAAGCCGACGCCCGAGGGCGTGCAGCGCTGGCCGATCCACCGCCCTTCCCCGAGCTTTGAGGAGCAGGCGGCGTCACTGGAGATCTTCGAGACCGGCATCAAAGTCATCGACCTGATCGCCCCATTCACGAAGGGCGGCAAGACCGGCATCTTCGGTGGGGCCGGCGTCGGCAAGACGGTCACGATCACCGAGCTGATCCGGAACATCGCCGCCGAGCACGGCGGCTTCTCGGTCTTTGTCGGCGTGGGCGAGCGCACCCGCGAAGGCACAGCGCTCTACGCCGAGATGGCAGCCTCCGGGGTGCTGGACAAAACCGTCATGGTCTTCGGCCAGATGAACGAGCCGCCGGGCGCCCGCCTCCGCGTTGGTCTCGCCGGCATGACCATGGCAGAGTACTTCCGCGACGAGGGCCGCGACGTCCTCCTCTTCATCGACAACATCTTCCGCTTCGTCCAGGCCGGCTCGGAAGTCTCTGCCCTCCTCGGCCGGATGCCGAGCGCCGTAGGCTACCAGCCCACACTCGCCACCGAGATGGGTCAGCTCCAGGAGCGGATCACCTCGACCCGGACTGGCTCGGTCACGTCGGTGCAGGCCGTCTACGTCCCGGCCGACGATTACACCGACCCGGCCCCAGCCACGACCTTCGCCCACCTCGACGCCACCGTCGCGCTGGAGCGCCCGATCGCCGAGCGCGGCATCTACCCCGCCGTCGACCCGCTAGGTTCCACGTCCCGGATCCTTGACCCGCTGATCGTCGGCGACGAGCATTATCGGGTTGCCCGCGGCGTCCAGTCGGTCCTGCAGCGCTACCGCGACCTGCAGGACATCATCGCCATCCTTGGCGTTGAGGAGCTCAGCGACGAGGACAAGCAGATCGTCGCCCGGGCTCGCCGGATCGAGCGATTCTTCTCCCAGCCGTTCTTCACCGCCGAGGTCTTTACCGGAACACCAGGGGTCTACGTCAGCCGCGAGGATACCGTTCGCTCGTTCGCCGAAATCCTCTCCGGCAAGTACGACGACCTTCCGGAAGGCGCCTTCATGTACGCTGGCGACATCGACTCGGTCATTGCCAAGGCCGAGAAGATGCGCGACTCGTAATCCGGTCACAACCGACCGAGCCGCCGGCTGAAAGATCACACAGGTCGGCAGCTGAATGGGAGAGCACATGGCCAAGTTGACGGTCGAGATCGTCACCGGAGAGCGCCGGATCTACAACGAGACGGACATCGACATGGTGGTCGCGGCCGGCGTTGAGGGCCTACTCGGCATCCTTCCGCGCCACTCGCCGCTGGTCACACCACTCGCTCCCGGCGAACTCCGGATCAAGAAGGGCGGCCAGGAAGAGTCACTGGTCATCTTCGGAGGCTTCCTGGAGGTCAAGGACGGCAAGATCCTGATCCTCGCCGACGCCGCCGAGCGGACCGATGACATCGATGTCGCCGCCGCCGAGGAGGCTCGCCGGGCCGCCCAGGAGACACTGGCGAACCGCGGCAGCGGTGAGGACGCGGCGGCGGCCGAGGCCGCGCTGGCCCAGGCGGCGGTCCGGGTTCGCCTCGGTGGTCGTCGTCGCCGGACCGGTCAGGGCAACTAGGTCGTTCCCGGCCACCAACGCGTCAACTTCGAGGGCATCCGCCACGGTGGATGCCCTCGAAGCGTCTCTGTGCAGGACGATGATCCTTGCGCTGACCGGTCCGGGGCGGTCATGATGGACACTCGCGGGGACGTAACGAGGAGAACCTGAAACATGAGCGACACCAGCCCCCTGGCGGCGATCGAGCCTGCAAGCCGGTCCGCCGTGGTCAACGCTGACCACTCCCGCATCGCGGGCCAGACGACGAGCGGCGACGCCATCCGAATTCGAGGCGGTAGCCCGCTCTCAGGCGAGGTCCGCATCGGTGGGTCCAAGAATCTTGGTCTTCCGGCCTTGACTGCCGCACTCCTGACCGATGAGCCCTGCGTATTCGAGAACATGCCAGCGATCGAGGACACGCGCACGATGCTGCGGCTTCTGAGAGAACTTGGCGCGACTGTCTCGCCTGACCCGACCGGTCCGGATTTCTTCGGAGAGTTGGAGCGGAACCGCAAGCGCGTCCACGTCCAGGCGAGCACGGTCGTTTCCGGTGACATCTCCCGCTATCTCGGTCAGGCGATGCGGGCCTCCATCCTCCTGATGGGTCCGCTGCTGGCCCGACACGGCCAGGTTCTGACCGTCATCGCCGGCGGTGACGACATCGGCGCCCGCCCGATCGATGTCACGATCCGGGGCTTCGTCGCGATGGGCGCCGACGTCGAGGAACAGCCGGACGGCCGTAAAATGCTGACCTGCGAGCGGCTCGAGGGCAAGTCGATCTTCCTGGACTACCCGACCCACACTGGCACCGAGAACCTGCTCATGGCAGCAGTCCTCGCCAGCGGCACGACCACGATCGTCAATGCCGCCTGTGAGCCGGAGATCATCGCCTTCGGCACGATGCTCAACCGGATGGGTGCGGACATCACCGGCCTTGGCACGCCGATCGTCTCGATCAACGGCGTCAATCGGCTGCACGGTGCCCACGAGCGGATCGCGCCAGATCGCCTCGTCGCCGGCACCTACGCTATCGCGGCCGTGATCACGCAGGGCGAACTCATGATCAAGGGCGTCAAGGGGGCCGACCTCCTGCCGGTGACGTTCAAGCTGCGCGAGGCTGGCGCCACGGTGCTGGTGGATGACGAGACCCTGTTCGTGCGCGGGAACGGCAACCTGAAGCCGCTCGATATCCAGGCTCTCCCCTACCCCGGCTTCCCGACCGACCAGCAGGCCGTCATGGCCGTGCTCCTGACTCAGTGCAACGGCATCTCCCGGCTGCATGAGCGGGTCTACGAGGACCGCCTACGCTACGTTGAGGATCTGAGGGCGATGGGTGCTCAGATCTCGGTCGAGATGGGGGTCCGGGCCGAGTTCACTGGGCCGTCACGCCTTCGAGGTGCGACCGTCGCCGCCCGTGACATCCGGGCCGGCGCCGCCGTCGTCCTCGCCGGCCTGATCGCGGAGGGCGACACCATCGTCACCGGCGTCCACCACCTCGACCGTGGCTACGAGGACCTCGTCCCGACGCTCCAGCGGGTCGGCGCCCAGATCACGAGTGTCCCGGCTCCGGCGGCCTGACGAACCCTCATTCTCGAACCGGAGCGACGTCGTCAGGCCGGAGTAGCCGGCGACGGTGTCCGGGAAGACATCGGTCGCGTTGCTCAGTTCCGCCTCCGGGTCCGGGTTGCCGGACCCGAAGTGCGTCAGCCAGAGCTGCCGGGCATGGCCGTCGCGAGCCAGTTCGGCCGCTTCCCGGTACGACATGTGCCCCCACCGGTGCGCCTTCTCGATCTTCTCGTCATTGGAATAGGTTGCCTCGCAAACGAGGAGATCGACCTCCTCGACCAGCGACAGCAGGCTGGGTACGGGCCGGGTATCGGTGACGTAGGCGAACGACACTCCCCGCCGCTCCGGGCCCAGAACGTCCACCGAGGTCGCCGATCCCCCATCCCATTCCACATGACCGTCGTGTTGCAGCGGTCCCCAGAGTTCCTGCGGGACGCCGAGTTCGGCTGCCCGGCGAGCCTCGAACCGGCGCCCCCGAGGTAGGTCGATCCGATACGACAGACTGGGCAGCGTGTGCTCGCCAAACCGGACTCGCCCAGACAGCCCGTCCGGCAGGTCGAACGCGTCGTCCTCTCGCAGCTCGTGAACCACGACCTCATATGGCAGGTCCGGAGCGATCACCCGGAGCCCATCGACGATCCGGGTCGTGTCCGGTGGACCATAGATATGGAGCGACTCGGTCCGGCCGGCGTTGGCGACGCTGTGCAAGATTCCTGGAAGCCCGGCGACATGATCGGCGTGATGATGGGACAGGCAGATCGCTCCAAGCCGTCGGAATCCCCACTTGAACGTCTTCCAGGGGATCTGCGTCCCCTCTCCACAGTCGAACAGGACCAGCGAGCCATCGACGCGAATCAGCAGGCTCGATAGCCAGCGGTTCGGCAGCGGCTGCATCCCGCCATTCCCCAGTAACAGCAGATCGATCACGTTCTGAACTCCAACCCTGCGGCACGCTGAGTGATTCTCCGGACTGAACGCAACGGTACGTCAATGTTGATTCACTGCCAACCAGTGCGCCACATCGTTTGCGGTAACTCTTACGAACTGATTAGTAGGGGCATCGCCATGAGAAGGGATCAGCCAATGACGCCGAATCTTCGGTGGCTGTAGTGGTTGGCGCCGCTACTGATGCTGGTTCAACTCGCGCTCTGGGTGTGTGGCGCCCGCGACATCGGTTGGCTGGCGGTCACGATCTTCGCCATGGATATGTGACGCTCACCGCCCGACATTTGCCCTCGGCCAGGAGGACCCGGCACGAAGCCTGCATCACGGTGTAATGAGGAGGATTCAACCATGAAGGATCGAGACGATCTGGCCAAGGGTGTCGAGATGACGCCGACCGGCCGCCCAGCCGCTGGCGAGACGCAGGGAATCAATGAGACGTTCGACGCGCCCACTATCGCTCAGGCGTTCAACGTCGCCGAGGACCGGGTCCATAACGCCCTTCAGGGGGAGTACGGGCTGGCAGCCGACGCCCGGGTCGACAGCAGACAGGCCCAGAACCTGGCCGAGGTCCTGCTGGGCGATCAGCCGATGGATCAGCAGATGGCGGCTCTGATGAAGCTCGGCGCCTTCACACCCCGGCCCGATGATGCCTGGGGCTTCGGGGACAAGGCGCCCGGTGAGCAGAGTGAGCGGCTGTCAGATCGTACTGGGACGATTGACGGAGAGGCGACCTCGCCACGATCGTCGTATGATCCGAGCACCAATCCGCCTGACAAGTCAACGGAGCGTTAGGCGGGCCGAGATCGCCCGACGCGAGACACGGATGGGCGAGGATGGCAGCTACGACGGATATCAACGCGGTCCCGCTCACGGATGACGAGATCCAGGGCCTGCGTGCGGAGACGGCCGCCCGCCGGCACGTCGTCCATTTCAACCATGCCGGTGACTCGCCGACCCCGGATCCGGTACTGAAGGTGATGATCGATCATCTCCATCTGGAGAGTGAGATTGGTGCCTACGAAGCTGCTGCGCTCCGGGAAGACCGGTTGGCGGCGGTTTACGATTCGGTCGCGTCGCTGATCAACGCACAGCGGGACGAGATCGCGATCGTCGAGAACGCTACCCGCGCCCGGGACATGCTGTTCTACAGCATGCCGCTCCAGCCCGGTGATCGCATCCTGACTGCCGCCAATGAGTACGGCAGCAACGCCATCGCCCTCCTTCAGGTTGCTCAGAGGGGCATCTCGGTCGAACTCATCCCCAACGACGAGACCGGCGCGCTGGATCTCGACGCGTTCCGCAACCTGCTGGATGAACGCGTTCGATTGGTCGCGATCACGCATATGGCAACGAACGGCGGGATGATCCAGCCGGGCGAAGGCGTCGGCCGTGTCCTGGACGAGAGCGGCTCCGACGCCGTCTACCTGCTCGACGCGTGCCAGACGGTCGGTCAGATGCCGATCGACGTTGCCCGGATCGGCTGTCACGCCCTCTCAGCGACGAGCCGGAAGTACCTGCGCGGTCCCCGTGGACGAGGGTTCCTCTACGTGAGGAGCGAACTGGACAACCGTCTCGAACCGACCTTCCTCGACAATCACACCGCGACCTGGACGACCGCCGACACGTACGAGCTCGCTCCTGGCGCCCAGCGGTTCGAGAACTGGGAGCGTCCGACGGCCGCGGTTCTTGGCTTTGGGGCCGCAGTCGACTACGCAGCCCGAATCGGCATCGACCGGAGCTGGGCCACGATCGCGCCACGCGCCGCCGGACTGCGCGATCGCCTCGGCGCGATTCCCGGCGTCACCATCCGTGACCTCGGGAGTGAGCGTGGGGCGATCGTCAGCTTCACGGTCGCGAACCATGACCCAGACGAGGTCAAGCAGGTTCTCGCTGTTCACCGGATCAACGTCAGTGCGTCGGAGATCACCAGTACCCGCTACGACATGGAGCAGCGGGGCCCGGCGTCCGTGGTGCGAGCAAGCGTCCACTACGTGACAACCGAACACGAGTGCGATGTATTGGCCGAGCAGGTCGAGCGTCTTTCGGCGGCCACCTAGTCCGCATCGAACGGCACCTCGCCCAGCGTCGCGATCTCCGCATCGGAATATCCGGCCCGGCGGAGCGGTTCGACGATATCCCGCGGAAAGTCGGGCACGAAGCAGGCGAGGACCACCGCCTTGCCGTCCGGGACGAGCGTGAAGCCGGGCATAGCCGCCGGGATCACACAGGATTCAGCCCGATCCAGGAGCTCGACGCCGCCATCCCACGAGACCGCGACCGGGTCGCCGAGATTCGACAGAGTCAGACAGCGGTCGAGACGGGCGGGAACGTCGAACGGGACCGCCAGATTCCAGCGCTCCAGGGCGAAGTGCGGCCCGGCGCATCCGACCACGATCCGAACGGTACCCTCGAATCGCGTCAGACCGTGGACCGGCTTTGGCAAGGGTTCGACCTTGAGCTCATCCATCAGCGCTTCGATATTGGCCAGCCGCTGCGCATCGCTGAAGGCAATGCCGAGGTTGTCGGCCGGCATCGCCGTCTGAGCGAGGTCGGATGTCTGCTGGATCTCGAAGATCACCGTGTCTGGCCCGAAGCTGTGCAGCACACCACCCGGCACGTAAACGGTCTCACCGGGATTGATCGGGTACCGCAGCAGAACATCGTCCCAGCGCTGCTCAAGCAGGCCCTGCCGGATCTCGTCCCGCCCAAGACCCGGACGAATACCGACGAGCACCGAGGCACCATCGGCGCAATCGAGGATGTGCCATGCCTCAGCCTTCCCGTTGGGCTGGCCGTATTTCCGCGCGGCCGTGTCGTCGTCAGCGTGGAGATGGATCGGCAGCAGGTGGCTGGCATCGAGGAACTTGGCGAGCAGCGGGAACGTCTCGCCCCGCCAGCCTTGCCCAACGAGCTCATCCGGGTGCTTGACGACGAGATCGTGGAGCGTGCTCCCCGCGAGATCGCCGTTCCGGACGACACCGGTCGTCTCGCCGACGTCGCTGACCTCCCATGTCTCGGCGATCCGCCCTTCGGCAGGCAGTCCGCGCTTGCCGAGCCGATCGACGATCAGCCGTTCCCCGAACGTGTAGTGCCGCGTGTGGGCAGTCAGCTTCAGCGGATACCACGTCGTCATTCCCTTGTCCTGTCCATAATGCGGGTGAGTGACGAACCTGGACTCGGTTGCCGACGTCGCAGGGTGTCCGGTCCGAGATTCTACCGCTGTCTCATCCCTGTCCGGGTCTGGCCGTATGATGGACGCTCGACCATCATTCCGACGGTCGGGCCGATCCGTGACAACCGACGAGACAGAGGACGGCCTCGGCCGCGAGGAGGACGCATGACACCGGTCGTGATCGGGATCGATTCGGGCACCCAGTCGGTCAAGGCGTTGATCGTCGCGCTCGAGAGCGGTGAGACCATCGCCGAGGGGCGAGCGGCCCACACGGGTGACACCGTCCAGGATCCGGACATGTGGTGGGAAGCGCTGGTCCGGGCCGTCCGAGAGGCGCTGTCGAACGCGGGTGACCGGATCGAAGTGCGAGCGATCGCCGTGGACGCTCAGCAGCACGGCTTCGTTGCGCTCGACCGCAACGGTCGGCCCGTGATCCTGGCCCCACTCTGGAACAATACCGACTCCGCCCCGGACGCCGACCGCCTGAATGGGCTGGCCGACTTCGCGACCGAGACAGGAACCCGGCTCGTGCCGTCGATCACGATCACCAAGCTCGCCCACCTCGCCCGGACCCAGCCGGACATCCTCGAGCGGGTCGTCTCCGTCTGCCTGCCGCACGACTACCTCAACCTCCGTCTCACCGGGCGGCTGACCACGGATCGCGGCGAGGCGTCCGGAAGCGGCTGGTGGTCATCGATCAGCGAGAGCTACCGTCGCGACTTGCTCGCCCTCGCGGTCGGCGACAATATCGCCGGACGACTCGAGCTTCCGGTCGTGATCGGGCCGGATCAGTTTGCCGGTCATCTCACCGATGAGGCCGCCAAAGCGCTCGGCCTCCCGGCTGGCATCCCGATCGGCGCCGGGTCCGGGGACAACTCGGCCGCCGCCGCCGGGATCGGAGCTGAGCTGGGCGAGCTGGTCATCAGTCTTGGCACGAGCGGCGTGGCCTTCACGGTCGCCGCCAGCCCAACGAGGGATGGTTCGGGCGAGGTCTGCGGTTTCGCGGACGCGACCGGCCGCTACCTGCCGCTGGCCTGCATGATCAACTGCACCAGGGTTGTCGATCGCGTGGCCGGATCAGTCGGGATGGAACGTGACGCGGCTCTCGCGGCGGCGGCAACGTTGGCGCCCGGCGCCGACGGGCTCCTCCTGCTGCCGTACTTCGGTGGTGAGCGGACTCCGAACCTGCCGGTCGCGACGGGCCGGTTGCTTGGCCTCTCCGACGGCAATGCCACCGGCACTCACTACGTCCGAGCCGCGCTGGACGGGGTCGCGGCGGGCCTGGCGTATTGCGTAGAGGCACTTGGTCGCGACGGTTTCCGGGCCAGCGAAGCGACGCTGGTCGGCGGCGGCTCAGCAAGCCCCGTCTGGCAACAGGCCATCGCCGACGCCCTCCAGGTCCCGATCACGGTGCGCTCGGGCAGCGAGCACGCCGCCCGGGGCATGGCCGCGCAGGCCGCGGCGATCGCAACCGGAACGACGACTTTCGACCGGACCCATACCTGGCGCCCTCCCGTCGTCGCGACCGCCAACCCACGTCGGGAGTACCGCGACGCGTTCAGGATGGACGAGCGCCGCGCTCTGATCGCCTCGATGCGAGAGCGCTAGGTCGCTCACTTCAACGCGAGGAACCCCGTTCCCCCGTCTGCCCACGAAAACGTAGTCCTCGCAATACTGAAGGCGGCTCTACAGCGGTGTCATGTGACGTTCCTGCTCTCGATGGACAGGTTTGCCCCGCTCTCCGGGCATCACCCATCAGCGGTTTTCACTAGGTTTGTCGCTAGCGAGCGACCAGCCCCACCCCCCGGCCCCCTCCCCATCTCGCTCCGGCTCCGTCGCCTGCGGGCGACTCTGCCCGGACCGGATGGAGAGGGGGAGCCGCCACTGCCAACGCCTGTGAGCCACGCCGTAGAGGGTGTTTAGGAAGCGTTCGTACGCGCTAGCCGGGTGACCATGAGGCCAATCATCGCGACATGGATCCAGGCCGCTTCCACCTCGGGCAACGCCTCATAATCCTTGCTCAACCGCCGGTGCCGGCTCAGCCACCCGAACGTCCGCTCCACGACCCACCGCCGCGGCAAGAGCTGGAAGCCGACCGGGTACGGCGGCGGCTCCTGCCCCTCGGCGACCCGCACCAAGCGCCGCTGTTTGCGCACGATCGTGACGGACCAGCCCAGCGTCTCGGTCACCCATGCCGCGAACGGGCCCTGATACGCACTGTCGGCCCACAGGTGGGCCAGACGCGGGAACCGCTCGGCCAGCCCCGGCAGGAGCAACCGACCGCCGTCTCGGTCCTGCAGATTGGCGGGATGGACGAGGACCGCGAGCACCAGTCCCGTCGTGTCGACCAGGAGGTGGCGCTTGCGGCCATTCACCTTCTTGCCGCCGTCATAGCCCCGAGGCCCCCCTTTTCCGTCGTCTTGGCGCTCTGGCTGTCCAGGATGGCCGCGCTGGGCTCGGGATCGCGTCCCGCACCGACCCGGACCTGCCCGCGCAATGCCTCATGCAGACGCTCCCAGGTGCCGTCGCGCTGCCACTGCCGGAAATAGGCGTAGACCGTTTCCCAGGGTGGAAAGCCCTCGGGCAGATACCGCCACGGGCAACCCGCCCGCACCATATAGCGGATGGCATCGACGAGCTCGCGCTCCGGGTGGCGTCGGGGGCGACCACCGGGTCGGGCGAGCGGGATGTGGGGGGCGAGGAGCGCCCACTGGGCATCGGACAGGTCGGAGGGCTACGCTTTGCGAGCCATGCGGGCACCTCCAGCGGTGCGTGTCCGCTCCAGCGTACGCCTCTTTGTAAACACCCTCTAGAGCTGTTGTAATCAGCGCGGCTCACAGGGGTTGACGGCGTTTTCCCCCTCTCCATCCGATTCCAGCTCCCCACCAGCTTCGCGACACGCATCTGGAATCGAGTTGGGGAGGGGGCCGGGGGGTGGGGCCTACCACTCGCCACCAGGCATCACCGATGACAACAGCTCTACCTGCTGACCCAGCGGACCTGAGACCCAACTACAACTCCGCGCTGTCGAGCCAGATCGTGACAGGTCCGTCATTCGTCAGCGTGACCGCCATCTCGGCCCCGAACCGACCGGACGCTACTGACAGGCCAAGTTCCCTTAAGCCGTCCTCAAACATCTCGACCAGCGGGGCGGCCTGCTCCGGATGGCCCGCATCGATGAAACTCGGCCGGCGACCCTTCCGGACATCGGCATAGAGCGTGAACTGGGAGATCACGAGCATGGCGACCGGTGCGGCCGTCAGGTCGGCACCGGATACCGGCCCCAACCCCTTCGCAACGTCCAGTGCCGACCGGTTCATCGCCCCACCCTCATCGGCGAAGACGCGCAGGTTCGCGACCTTCGCGGCGAGCTTGTGGACAGTCTCGGGCGTATCGCCGTGTGTGATCGCGACGAGCAGGACGAATCCGCGCCCGATCGCGCCGACCGTCTCGCCGTCGATCGCGACCTGCGCCGATGTCACTCGCTGAATGAGAACCCTCATCAGCCTGCGTCCCCTGTGCGGCGAAGGACCGTCGCCGTCGCGAGAGCCGCGATCCCCTCACCCCGCCCGATCGACCCAAGCAACTCATTCGTCGTCGCCTTGAGGCTGACCGCATCGATCTCGACATCAAGCGCACCCGCGATTATGGTGCGCATCTCGGCCGCCCGGGGGTTGATCTTCGGTAACTCGGCAATCACCGTCGCGTCGACGTTGCCAACATCCCAGCCGGCGTCGTTGAGTTTCGTCACGCAAGCCTTCAGCAATGCAACACTATCGGCACCGGCCCACCGCGGATCGCCCGGTGGGAAGTGCTGCCCAATATCACCCAGGGCGGCAGCGCCAAGGATGGCGTCCGCGATCGCGTGGAGCAGGACATCGGCGTCGCTGTGCCCTTCGAGCCCGACATCGGACATGAACTGAACCCCACCGATGATGAGCGGCCGCCCGGCGACCAGACGATGGATGTCATAGCCGATCCCGGAGCGGAACGGCAGCTGATCCGACGTCACCTGCTCGCCCCCCAGTCTCTGGCACGCGTGACCAGCAGGGCTTCGAGGATTGCCAGATCGCCCGGATGGGTCACCTTCGGGTTTGGCTCGTTGTTCGGCACGATGGCAACCGGGTAGCCAAGTTCCTCGAACAGCGCCGCTTCGTCGGTGAACGTCAGGTGCTCGAAGATCGGCAATCCAAACGCCGCAAGGAGCGCGTCACGCCGGAACGCCTGCGGTGTCTGGGCCGACCAGAGCGCGACACGAGGCACCGTCGTCTCGATCGTCAGGTCTGGTCGGACCCGTTTGAGCGTGTCGGTCACGGGGCAGGCCGCGATCGCCGCCCCGGTCGCCATCGCCTGCTCGATCGTTTGGTCAATCAGTCTGGCGTTGACTAGCGGTCGGGCGGCGTCATGGATCACGACGAGGTCGATCGCGTCGCTAACCGCCGCAACGCCATGAGCCACCGAGTCCTGCCGGCGCTCCCCACCGATCACGACCTGGGCGGGAATCGTCAGGTTGGCCCGATCAACGACAGTTCTGATCACCGACTCCGTGTGCGCTCCCACGACGATGATGAGTTCCGCAACCGACGACGCCTCGAATGCTTGCAGAACCCAGGCGAGGAGTGTGCGCCCGTTGAGTGGCAAGAGCACCTTGTCACTGGCTCCGTAGCGCGTCCCACGGCCAGCGGCGACGATGATCCCCGCGGCGCTCGGATGCGTCGCGTCGAACCGTCCTGAGACCGCGTCCGCCCCCACAGTCGATTCATCGATCATCGAATCGCCTTCGCTCACGATCCGCTGCCCGCTTCCTGACGTCGGCTCGCCCGCAAAAGGAGCTGGCCCACGACATCCACGGCAACGGTCGTTTCGCCTAAACCCTTCCCCGCCCGACCGAAGTCGCCGTGGAAGTCGGTACCGCCGGTCTCCACCAACCCGTATCGGGCGGCCAGACTGGACAGATATCGCCGAATGGCGGGCGGGTGGTCCGGATAGACGACCTCGATACCATCCAGACCGGCATCGACCAGATCCGGCAGGAAATCAGCGTAACCTGGGGAGTACAGCGGATGAGCCAGCACAGCCGCCCCACCTGCAGCGTGGATTACGGCGATGGCCCATTGCGGGGCAAGCTCTTGCCGCTCGACATAGGCTGGTTGTCCGGCGCCAAGGAACCGGTCGAAGGCGTCGCCGACGCTTGAAGCGTGGCCGGCCTCGACCAGCGCCCGTGCGACATGGGGTCGCCCGATCGTGCCGCTGCCGGCCAGTTCCGCGATCCGTCCCATCGACACCGGGACGCCGAGCGCGACGAGGCGCTCAACGATCGCGGCAGCGCGGGTTCGTCGCTCTCCAGCCCGTTCGTCGAGCAGAGTTCTCAGTCCCACGGCAGTTGGATCGAACCCGTAGCCAAGCACGTGGATCTCGACCCCGGCCAGAACACAGCTGAGTTCGACTCCCATGACGACGAGAAGCCCCGGCGAACCAATGGCCAGAGCTTCCTGGACCCCTTCCACTGTGTCGTGGTCGGTGATCGCGATCGCCCCAAGCCCCCCTCGCCATGCCGCCTCGAGGAGTTGCTCCGGCGTCAGCAGACCATCGGATGCGGTCGTGTGGGTGTGGAGGTCCGCCCGCCCCATGAGCCCACTCTCGCGGGGAACCGCCATCAGCGCGGCTCGACGACCAGCCGGATCGCCGTCCGATCCTCATCACCGATCGTCACATCGATGAATGCCGGCACACAGATGACCTCGATGCCAGTCTCCTGAAGGTAGTCCCGTGCGATCGCGACCGCCTTGACGGCCTGATTCGTGGCGCCCGCACCAATCGCCTGAACCTCAGCACGGCCCGATTCCCGAACGACGCCCGCGATTGCCCCAGCGACCGCACTGGGTCGGGAGCGGGCCGATACCTTGAGGACATCATCTCCGCCGCCGTCGACTGCAACGCCATGGTCCGATGCCGGACGCTCGCTTGATACCTCCGCAGCGGGCTCACTGTCCTTCCGCTCGTCACCATCCAGGTTTTCCGTGTCCGACCACGGAAGCACGGATCGCGACGGCTCACTCGACCGAGGAGCAACCGCGAGATCCGGGTCGCTCCCCTGGTCGTCTGTGGCGAGAACCCGTTCTGGCGCATTCGCCTCGACGTCACGTTGCTCCTCGGTACCAGGCGGGAACCGGGATGACCGCGGATCGATCCGAATCTCGCGGAGATCGAGTTTGCTGAAGAAGCGGTTCATGCAACGTCCCTTGTCAGCGTGGCCGAGAAAGGTCTCATCTCGCGCATATACCCTACACCTGATCGCAGGGACTCACCGGGTGCGGTCGGGAGGCCACCGGACCGGGCCAGGGTCCGATGGCTCACGTTTTGTCGCGGCCCTGAGCTACCGGGCGTAGTCGACCGAGCGAGTCTCCCGGATGACGGTGATCTTGATCTGACCGGGGTACTCGAGGCTCTGCTCGATCTTCCGGGCCACGTCACGCGCCAGCCGGGTCGCGCCCAGATCGTCGATGCCCTTGGGCTGGACAAGAATCCGAACCTCACGACCGGCCTGAATCGCGAAGGACTTCTCCACGCCGTCAAACGAGTTGGCGACGCCTTCGAGCGCCTCCAACCGCTTGATGTACGACTCCACCATCTCCCGGCGTGCGCCGGGCCGGGCTCCGCTGATCGCGTCGGCGGCCTGGACGATGAAGGCCTCGACCGTCTGGGGCGATTCATCGTTATGATGAGCGGCGATCGCATGGACGATCTTCGGGGAGCGGCCCAACCGGCGGGCGATGTCCGCGCCGATCAGAGCGTGCGGACCTTCGACTTCATGATCGACGGCCTTGCCAATGTCATGCAGCAGACCGGCCGTCTTCGAGACGTTGACATCCGCGCCGAGTTCGGCCGCCAGCGCGGTCGCGATCATGGAGGCTTCAAGCGAGTGCGCGAGGACGTTCTGGCCGTAACTGGTCCGGAACTTCAGCCGACCGAGGAGGCGGATGAGATCGGGGTGAAGGCCAGGCACGTTGGCCTCATAGGCGATCCGCTCGCCCTCCTCCCGCATGACCTGCTCGAGTTCGAGCTGGACCTTGCCGACGATTTCTTCGATCCGGGCCGGGTGGATCCGGCCGTCCTGCATCAGCTTGACGAGCGCCCGCCGGGCGACCTCGCGGCGGACTGGGTCGAACCCTGAGACCATGATCGTCTCAGGGGTGTCGTCGATGATCAGATCGACGCCGGTCGCCTGCTCAAGCGCGCGGATGTTCCGGCCCTCGCGGCCAATGATTCGGCCCTTCATGTCGTCGCTGGGCAGTGGGACGACAGAGACGGTGGTCTCAGCGACGTAGTCCGACGAGATCCGCTGGATCGTCGTCGCAAGGATCTTTCGAGAACGCCGGTCGGCCTCGGCCAGGGTCTCCTGTTCGATCTCGTGCATTCGGCGAGCACCCATTGACCGGGCCTCGTCCTCGATTTCGGAAACGAGCGCGATTTTGGCCTCATCGGCCGTCAGGCCCGAGACGCGCTCGAGTTCACGGCGCTGCTCGGACCGAATGAGTTCGGCCTCGCGTTCAGCGTCAGCTCGGCGTTCGGACATCGCCTGCTCGTGCTGCCGGCGCTCCTGACTCCTGGTTGCCTGATCCCCCTGCAGATCGATTTCGAGTCGGCGAATCGTCGCCTCCCGCTGGTCTAGTCCATCGTCCTTGCGGTCGAGAGCTTCCTCTTTCTGCTCGATGCGTCGCTCGATCCGATCGATATCCTTGCGCCGTTGACCAAGTTCCCGTTCGAGTTCCGTTCGAAGTCGAAGCGCTTCGTCCTGCGCTTGTATCACTGCCTCGCGCCGTCTGATCTCCGCTTCCTCTGTGATTCGATCTGCCTCGAGTTGCGCCCGATGAATACGCGACCGGGACCGGCGCTCGAGGTAGAAGAAGGTCAGGAGGGCGGCAACCGCGGCGGCAAGGAGCGCGACAAGCACGATGAGAAAGTCCATCACATCGCCCCCGGCTGCTTGTTCCCCATGATTTCTGGGGGGTGGTGCTACATACTCATGACGACCAGTGGCCCGTCCAGATCACGCCAGAGCGTGTCTCGCGAGCTACTTCGCACAACCTGCTGGAAGTCATTTAGGTCCATCATCTTACGGTTACCAGCAAGACAGCGTCAAGCGAGATCTTCGGGAGACCACATCGTTTAGCCGATTGCGACGCGGTACTCAGCTGTTCTTCCTCGCCTTCCCTCCGCTCCGACCAGTACCGATCGGCAGCCCATCGGCGCGAATTACGTACGTCTGTTGATCTTAAGACTCGGGATCCAAAATACGTAAGGTCAACGATCCGAAACCGGTGGTCACTCCGGTACACTCCCGGTACGCACAGGCAAACAATTCGAACGGGTGTCCGAAGCAGGGCCGCAGGGATGATGTGAGTCTCGGGCTTCTCGGCGACGAATGCCCCATATGTGCCGAAGTGAATCCGAGCAGTGGTCCGGGAGTCCTAAACCAATGGAGAGCGAACCATCTTCCCGCGAACGTGTCCCCTATGAGTGTGGTCGGCTGCTTGCCCATCTCGATCTCATCCGCCGCATGATGGACGGCGACTCCGCGATCGGCACCAGTTGCTTCCAGACGGCCGCTGGAACGCCGGCGGTTGCGCTCGGCTCGCTCCTCGCGATCTCCTGGCGGGACCTCAATACCATTCGTCATCAGCCGAGCCAACGCCATGAGGCTGACTGGCTGGAAGACCGGCTGGGCTCGATCCTCGACGATCTTGGCGCCTTCTTTCCGGAGCAGTTCGATCGGGTGGAACAGGGCGTCTTCGCGATTGGCTTCTATCAGGAGCGCGCCACGACACGGGCAATGGGCGGTGTCCCACGCCAGGCTCGACCCGCCCCTGTCCGCGACCTCCTCGTCGGTGAGATGACCGCTGACCCATTCATGGCGGTCCCGGACGATCTGTAGACCGCCGGCCGCCGGCCTGACAACGGTTCCTTCGATCCTGCTGTACCATCTCCATTCTGTACGGGTCACCGGGGCGCGTTGTCGAGCCGACCGGACGCCAGGGGGAGTGGTCGATGAAGGTGACGGTCTTCGGGACAGGGTATGTCGGCCTGGTGACTGGTGCCTGTCTCGCAGAAGTTGGCAACGATGTCCTCTGCATCGACATCGACCGCACCAAGATCGCCCGGCTCAACACCGGCGAGGTCCCGATCTTCGAGCCAGGTCTCGAGGAGATGGTCACCCAGAATGTCCGGGCTGGCCGCATCCGGTTCAGCGATCAGATCGAGCAAGGCGTTGCCCACGCCCAGCTGTTGCTCGTCGCGGTCGGAACCCCCCCGAACCCCGACGGGTCGACCAATCTGTCGGCGGTCCGTAGCGTCGTCCAGTCGATCGCCGACCTCATGGAGGACGACAAGGTCGTCGTCATGAAGAGCACGGTTCCCGTTGGGACCGGTGACATGGCCGGAACGCTGATCGAACAACGGCTGAGCGAGCGCCGGTCGACCGCTTCGTATGACGTCGTCTCGAATCCCGAATTCCTCAAGGAGGGCGCCGCGATCGCCGACTTCATGCGGCCTGACCGGATCATCGTCGGCAGCGCCAACCCACGCAGCCTTGAACTCCTTCATGAGCTGTACGCGCCGTTCAACCGCAACCACAACCGGCTGATGACGATGGACCTGCGGTCGGCTGAGCTCGCCAAGTACGCCGCGAACGCCATGCTCGCGACCAAGATTTCCTTCATGAACGAGATCGCCAATATCGCCGAACGGGTCGGGGCCAACGTCGAGAGCGTCCGGGCCGGAATCGGCTCCGACCCGCGGATTGGCTATGACTTCATCTACGCCGGGGCCGGCTTCGGCGGGTCGTGCTTCCCCAAGGACCTCGGAGCGCTGGAGCATGTCGCCCGGTCCGCCGGCTACGACCCGCAGCTGATCCGGGCGGTACAGGACGTCAACCTGCGCCAGAAACACGTCCTGTTCGAGAAGATCACCCGGTACTTCGAGCAGGACGGTGGGCTTGCAGGACGAACGATCGCGGTCTGGGGACTGGCCTTCAAACCCAACACCGACGATATGCGTGGGGCACCGAGCCGAATCCTGATCGATGCCCTGCTTGACGCTGGCGCAACCATCCGCGCCTTCGACCCGGAAGCCATGGATGAAGCCCGGCAGATCTATGAGGGGCAGGCGGCAATCACGTTCAGCGGAACCAAGGAGGCGGCGACTGAGGGGGCCGACTGCCTCGTGATCGTGACCGAGTGGCGCGCCTTCCGGTCGCCTGACTTCGCCGCCCTTCGCATCGCCCTGCTCCGGCCGGTCATCTTCGACGGCCGCAACGTCTACGACGAGCGCCGGATGACCAACGAAGAATTCGCCTATTTTGGCATCGGGACGGGAGATCGCCTTCCGGTGACGATCTCCGAGACGACGGTCCAGACCGCCGCCAGCCACACCGATTAGCCGTCTCGGATGAAGATCGCGCTGGTCCACGATTACCTGACACAGTCTGGCGGGGCTGAGCGCGTCCTCGAAGCGCTCCACGAGGTCTGGCCAGACGCGCCGATCTTCACCTCGCTCTACAACCCCGCCGCCTTCCCGAATCATTGGCGATCCTGGGACATCCAGGAGAGCTTCCTTGGTCGTATCCCCGGTGCGCGGCATCACCATCGGGCGCTGCTGCCGCTCTACCCGCTCGCCTTTGCGTCCTTTCGCCGGGAACTGGCGGCGTTCGACGTTGTCCTCTCAGACACCAGTGCCTGGGCGCATCAGGCGGGGACGAGTGCGCAGCTCCGGATCGCGTACTGTCACTCGCCGTCCCGTTTCCTCTGGGGCGATGAGACCTACCTCTCGCCAGCGCGAATCCCGGCCCCCGTCCGGAAGGCGATGGACATTGGCTTCGGGGGGTTGCGCTGGCTCGACCGGCGTGCGGCTCGAAATCTGGACGTCGTCATCGCCAACTCTCACGCTGTCGCCCACCGGGTCGAACAGGTCTGGGGTCGGTCGGCAGGTGTCGTCTACCCGCCAATCCAGACCGAGCGATTCGACCCGGCCCGGCCCGACGAGATCGAACCCTACGCGCTGATCGTCTCACGGCTGGTGCCGCACAAACGGATCGACCTGGCGGTCGACGCTTGCACCGCGACCGGTCGTCCGCTCAAGGTGGTCGGAAGCGGTCCCGCCGAGGAACGCCTCCGTCAGCGGGCCGCGGCGACGGTCGTATTCCTCGGCCAGCGCTCGGACGAGGAGACAGCCGACCTGATGAGCCGATGTCAGGTCTTCATCCTCCCAGGTCAGGAGGACTTCGGCATCACCGCCGTCGAGGCCCAGGCCGCTGGCCGACCCGTCGTTGCCTACCGTGGTGGGGGAGCGCTGGAATCGATCATCGAGGGTCAGACCGGCGTCTTCTTCACCGACCAGACACCGGAGTCACTCGCCGCTGCGCTCGCCATCGCCGACAGGACGATATGGTCCGCCGATGCCTGCCGATCCAACGCAATGCGATTCGCAACACCTCGCTTCCAACAGGAGATGCTCGAAATCGTCCAGTCCGCCCTCAGGGCAACTGCCGTGACGTAGGGTCTTGAGCTCTCGCTTCGGTGGCCTTGGCCGTGCCAGTAGGCGCCATCGCCACGCAGGGCGATCACCGGTTTCGCGACATCCCCTGAACGTCATCGGTGTCCGCCTGAACCCCAAAGCAACACGGTCGGGTCCTGAAGTGAACCCGACCGTGTTGCGCGTAGATTCGCCTGCAGCTCGTTGCTTACGGAACGGCCAGCATCCGGTCCAGCGCGACCAGCGCTTCTCGGGCCTGCGCCGGAGCGACCATGATCTGGTTGACGACCTCGCCCTCGACCAGATGCTCCAGCGTCCAGAGGATGTAGGACGGGTGGACGCGGTACATCGTTGAGCAGGGGCAGACGACCGGATCAAGGCAAAAGATCTCCTTGTCAGGCAGTTCGGCGTTGAGCCGGTTGACGAGGTTGATCTCTGTTCCCACCGCCCAGACCGTTCCGGCCGGAGCAGCGGTGATCGTGTCGATGATGAACTCGGTCGACCCGGCGCTGTCGGCGGCCTGAACCACTTCCAGGCGGCACTCAGGGTGAACGATCACGTTGACACTAGGATGCTCGGCTCGGGCGGTTTCGATCTGCTCGACGCTGAATCGGGCGTGCACGGAGCAGTAGCCCTTCCAGAGGATCACCGTCGCGTCCCGAATCTGCTCGACGGTCAGACCACCCATCGGCTTGAACGGGTCCCAGACGACCATCCGGTCCTCGGGGATGCCCTTGGTCACGCCAGTGTTGCGGCCGAGGTGCTCGTCCGGGAAGAACATGATCTTCTCGCCACGCTCGAAGGCCCAGTCGTAGACCCGGCTGGCGTTGGACGACGTGCAGACGATGCCACCGTTGCGGCCACAGAAGGCCTTGAGCTCGGCGGTCGAGTTCATATAGGTGACCGGGATGACCGTCTTCAGGTCGACCCCTGCTTGGCCAATGGCCCGCCATGCCGCCTCGACGTCATCGCCCTTGGCCATGTCGGCCATCGAGCAACCGGCCTCGAGATTCGGGAGGATGATCTTCTGCCGGTCGGAAGTCAAAATGTCGGCACTCTCGGCCATGAAGTGGACACCGCAGAACAGGACGAACTCAGCTTCACGCTGGGCGGCGGCGAGTTGCGAGAGCTTGTAGCTATCGCCCCGGAAGTCGGCGAACTGAATGACCTCGTCGCGCTGGTAGTGATGCCCGAGGACGACGAGGCGGTCCCCCAGCTCCCGGCGCAGGGCCCAGATCCGGGCGTCGCGCTCGACCGCGTCCATCTTGAAATACTCGCGTGGGATTCGCTGCTGCCGGAGCGGCTTTGCTCCGTACGCCTTAAGCGTCTCGTAGGCGCCGGTCCCTTCCTCAGGGACACAACTGGCGGGATCGAGCTGGGCATCGACGAGCCAAGGGGTCGTGATGGTCGGGTCGCTCATCTGAGCGGCGGCAGGGACGAGCGTGACGACTGGCAGCGCCATCGGGTGCCTTCCTCTCCGGGTCGCACCGCGGTACGGTGCAGGACCCGGGCTGGTTGTCTGGCAGAATGTCGGTCCGAGCCTCGCGACGCCAGCCGGGCATTCGCGTCGTCACCGATCGGGGACTTGGTCAGCGGGAGATCCTGTGAATCTCCGGGGATGTCGCCAACCGACCCCATTGCGATGATTAAACGATAGACTAACGGAGAGTAATTGTCAACATGACACTAAGTATTGGTGTCTCGGCGACACGAAGTGCCTGAGCACAGCAATCCCGTCTGACTCGCTGGCACCGACAGAGCCAAACGGCGGACGAGATCGATGGTCTATCGAAGCTGGACCGACCGATCAGTGGGTGCGCGGCTCACGTCCGTTGCAGCGCGATCACCGGAATGATCCGGGAGGTCCTGGCCTGGTACGCGCCGAAGCCAGGGGCACGCACGACCTGTTCGGCGAAGAGCCGATCCCGCTCCTCCCCCGTAATCACGGTCGCTCGCATCGGGAGTGTCTCATTCCCCCACTCGACGGTCACACCTGGGTTGGCGACCAGGTTGTGATACCAGGCCGGATTGTCATCAGCGCCGCCCTTCGAGGCGTAGATCAGCAGGCGGTCGCCGTCCTCATGGCAGACGAGCGGCGTGACGATCTCACGGCCCGACTTCGCGCCCGTCGTGTGCAGGATCAGCATCGAGGCGCCTTCGAACATCCCGCCGACCTTGCCGCCATTGGTCCGGAACTCTTCGATGACCTGGTGATTGAAATCCACAGCCTCTGTCACGGTTCCACCTTTCGGGCTCAGACAGGGACGACCAGACGGTCACTCTCCTCGACACACTGGTAACGAGGGTAACGCCTCTTACGTTTCGTAAGTACTACCCGTTCGACCAGGACGTTCGGCTTTTACGGGACGTTGGATGCCTGGTCCGATTACTCAACTCCACGACCGCCATGATTTCGTCGAGGCGGCGGTTCAGGTCATGTTGGTCGGTCACGATCCCGAGCCATTCCGGGAATGTCGGTCCGTCGTGTCGCGCGGCATCGTATCTGGCAGAGACCCGGATGGTGTCTCGCCGGTCGGAGAGCCTGTCGATATTCTCACCGATCGCCAGACGTGCCCGGTACGAGCGGTCGTGGCGGAGCCGCACCCAGTCTGGCGCGCGCCGAAACCGTCGGCAGAGGGAATCAGGATCAAGGTCCATCAGCGCGTCTAGTCTCACCGGAAGCGCTGGCTGGCCATTCTCCGCCGCCGCGATGGCGAACCGGGTGCCGAACCTGCCCAGCGAATCATCCCGGTGACCCCAGCCGTTCATGAGCGCGATCTGGGTCAGCTGAATTGCCCGCCAGAGCGCCAGAGTCGCCCGCACCCAGTCGCCATCGCGGGATGCCCGCCGACCCAACTCGATCGCGGTTTCGAGCTCGTCCCCGAGACGCCGGGTCCGCTCGTCAATCACCCGGCCGTCGAAGCGCGAGGACGTCGCCCATGCCGCCAATCGGCCAGCTCGACGGTCGGCGTCCTCCAGCAGGACACGCCCACCGAACGCCTTGTCCATGGTGTGGAACCAGCGCGGCTCACCGAGCAACGCCAGCGGGGCGACCCCGTCCGCCAGGCCAGCGTCGATCTCACCCACCGAGAAGAGCAGGTTCCCGGCGTCGAGCCCTGTCCACCACCCCGCCTCAGCCCATTCTCCGGTCAGACGATCGCCAACCCGACTGACTGTGGCTCGAACCGCCTCCTCGGAACCCTGCCTTGCAATCAGAATCAGGTCGATATCGGACAGCGGCCAAGGCGCACTCCGGCCATGACTGCCGGCGAGAACCACTGCCGAGAGGCCATAGATCGCCATCAACTCGTCCCGGACCTGGTCTACACGCCCGACAAGGATCGCGCGCCAGTCGGCCAGAAAAGCGACGAACCGGGCGTCATTCGAGCCGCTTCCAATGAGGTCGTCCACGCTGCCCTCCACCCGATCGAGCGGACTGGAACTGTGGCATATCCAACCCGGTCCCTCGGCGATTCCCGGTATTCCTGATCCAGTTCAGGCACAATAGACCAGGCAGGCCCGGCATGCACCGTGCTGTCCAACGCCATTGGTCGTCCGATAATGAGTTCAGCGGTCGTCTCTCCGGGCGATCGATCAAGCGCTCCGCGGACGACGCCGTTCCCTGATAGATCCTCACCAACTTCAACCCATTCGCGTTCAAGGAGTTCCTCACCATGGCAGAACGAGACACGACCCAGGACGGACGCGGCTACGCCCACCCCGAAATGCTGGTCTCCACCCAGTGGGTCGCCGATCACCTCAGCGATCCGAAGGTCCGGCTCGTCGAATCGGACGAGGACGTCATGCTCTACGAGATCGGCCACATCGCCGGGGCAATTAACCTCGACTGGCACACCGACCTCCAGGACCAGGTCGACCGGGACTTCATCGACAAGGCCGAGTTCGAGCGGCTGCTGTCGCAGTCCGGGATCGCCAACGACACCACGGTGGTCTTCTACGGCGACCGCAACAACTGGTACGCCACCTACGCGCTCTGGCTGTTCCGCTACTACGGCCACCAGGACGTCCGGATCATGGACGGTGGCCGGGCGAAGTGGGAGGCCGAAGGTCGCGGCTGGACACGGGACAAGGCCGCCCACGCCGCGACGACCTATACCGCCCACGAAGCCGACCCCTCGATCCGCGCGTTTCGCGAGGACGTGCTGACGCTCGTCAACGCCGGAGATCCCGCTCTGATCGATGTCCGCTCCCCGCAGGAATACACCGGCGAACTGCTTCACGCCGTTGGATACCCGCAGGAGGGCGCCCAGCGCGCCGGCCACATCCGCGGTGCCCGGAACATCCCGTGGGGCAAGGCGGCGAACGAGGACGGCACCTTCCGGCCAGTCGAGGAGCTCCGCAGCCTCTACGGCGACGCCGGGATGACGGCGGACCGCGAGATCGTCGCCTACTGCCGGATCGGCGAGCGCAGCAGTCACACCTGGTTCGTCCTGACGTACCTGCTCGGGTACGATAAGGTCCGAAACTACGACGGCTCCTGGACAGAATGGGGCAGCCTCGTCCGCTCCCCAATCGCCAGGGGCGCAAACCCCGAGTAACCAGATTCCCAGACCGCACGAGAGAACCGGGCAGGCACCAGATGGACCGTCAGCAATACATCGAGTACATCCTCGATCACCACGATAACCCCCGCAACAAGGGTCGCCTCGACCCCGCCGACATCCAGCTCGGTGGCGGCAACCCGGGCTGCGGCGACCTGATCACTATGTACCTCACCTTCGACGAGAACGACCGGATCAACCAGATCCGGTACGAGGGCGAGGGCTGCACGATCAGCCAGGCCGGCGCCTCGATGATCAGCGAGATCGCCGAGGGGCTGACCGCCCAGGAGGTCGCTGACCTCGGTACGCACACGCTGAACGAGGAGATGGGCGCCGACGTGGTCAAGAGCCGCGTCCGCTGCGCCAGCCTGGGGCTCGGTACCCTGCAGGCCGCGACCAAGCTCTACATGACCAACAAGGAGCGGGTCGCCCACGGCCTCGAGCCAGTCAATATCCCGGCTGGCGAGTTCACCGTCGAGGTGTAGAGCGGTTGTCAATGGTGATGCCCGCTGGGGGAGCAGACCCGTCTATCGAGAACGGGTACTCCACGTGAAACCCGCTGTAGGCGCCGACGACTGAGCCGGAACCGGCTATGCTGAACGACACCACGGACCGTCTGTTCCGTGGTGTCGGCTGTTTTCAACCCATCCCCATCCCCATGAACCCCCAGGAAGGCCGTCACTCTTGACCAGCAATCGCCGGACACCACGCCTGGAACCGACGGGCCGCTTCACCGCCGAGATTGGTGAGCACGAGATCGAGATCCGGAGCCGGCCCGGCTTCGTCGACTGGGACGTCGTGACACCGGCGATGCAATTGATCGCGGAACGAACCAGGATCCCGGCCGGCGGACGAGCGCTGTTCTGGGGGTCGGGCCACGCGGCGCTCGTCGCGGCCCTGCTGCTGGACCAGCCCGATGCCCAGGCGACCGTCATGGTGACCAACCTCGCTGCCCGGGATGTCACCGAGGCGACCGCGATGCGCAACGGCGTGTCCGACCGGGTCACCGTCGTCAACTATCCGCGCGACCTACCGGAGCCAGCCAGCTTCGACCTCGCGGTCATGCTGCCGTCACTGGACCGTGGCCTCAACCGGCGCTGGCTGCTGGAGATGTCAACGGCGCTCAAGCCGGACGGCACCGTCGTGCTGGCCGGGCCGAACGGCGGCGGGATCCGTACCACGATCAGTGACGCAGCCGCGCTGCTCGGTGCCCCCCGGGACGAGGTCAGCAAAATGAAGCAACGCCTCGCCAGCTTCCCGATCCGCGAGACCCGACCGGACGCTCCCACCTGGGCATCGGCGCCCGGTGTCATTCCCGGAACATGGGCAGCCTACCCTGTCACGATCAGTGACCGCGATCTGGCCCTCGTCACCATGCCGGGCGTCTTCTCCGGCGACGGGCTCGACGATGGCACGGCGCTGCTGCTGGAGAATCTGCCCGACCTGACCGGCAAGCGCGTCCTCGACCTCGGCTCCGGCTCCGGCGTGATTGGGATCGCGGCAGCGCTGGCCGGAGCGGCGTCCGTCACGATGACCGACATTGACCTGCTGTCCGTCGCGACCTCCCGGGAGAACATCGCCCGCTCCGACGTCGGCGACATCGTCGCGGTCGCCAGCGATCTCTACGGTGCCATCCATGGGCAGCGGTTCGACGTCATCCTCTGCAACCCCCCCTTCCACGCTGGGCAGCGGCTCGACCGTGATGTCGCCGATGCGATCGTCCGGGGAGCACCCGACGTCCTCGACGAGGGCGGCCGCGTCCTGCTCGTCGCCAACCGTTTTCTCGCCTACGACCGGGCGCTGCGAGAGAGTTTCGGCGACTTCGACCGGATTGCCGAGACCGAGCGGTACCACGTCCTGGGAGCGACCCGGCCCGCGATCATTACCCCGGAAGAAGCCGAAGCTGTCGCCGCCCGGGCCGTGAAGGTTCCAGATACGCATCCGCTGATCACCGACGAGCTCCGCCGCCGGTTCCCGATCATCGGCGGCGGGGACACCCCGCCCGAGGCGAAGAAGCCACGCGTCGAGCGTCGCCGCCGGACATCTCGCTCGATCCGGCGCGGCCCCAACCAGCAGCGCTAACCGACCCAAACAACACGCGAGGCACCACAGCGGTTGTCAATAGAATTGCCTGACCTCGATGGACGGTTCTGCTCCCCTCTCCGGGCACCTGCGGAGCCGAAGCCGCTTCAGCGGGTGAGCGAGCCGGTGCGCCGGAGAGGAGCCGGGGGAGGAGTCTGCTCCGCCGACCGAGCGCTTCCCGTGAAACCGGTCTATCGGTCGCCCGGGTCAACCAGCACGAATCGTTTTCGGCCGGCCAGCAGGTCCACGCTATCACTGAGTTGATCGACTGCACCGACCCAGCCAAGGCGTTCGATCACACCTCGGACGTCTTGGTCCTCGATCCGCTGAGCCAGCGCGTCCCGGAATCGATGAGCGTCAAGGACGCGGTACGGCCGATCGTAGAACCGACGAGCGGAGGGATCGACCGGATCGGCGAGACCGAGGCCGTTGGTCGCCTGAGCGAGAATCTCGAAGACGGCAACCAGAGCGGACTCGCGCTCACCCCAGTCGGCCGCGGCCAGCGCTGCACCCAGGCCGTCCGAGATCTTCCCAGCTATCGGCAACTGCTCGAACGCCGTCCCGAGCCACTTCGCGTAGGGCGCGTACTGACGCTCGATCAGGAAGGCGAGCCGGATTGCATCGCGCGTGAGCGAGGCGGCAACCAGTCGGCTCCCGAGGTCGTCGCCCACGTCCCCGGTTCGTCCGACGAATGGTTCCAGCTGCGCGACGCGCTGCCACTGGCACGCGAGCAGGTAGCGCCAGAGGTCATCGGGATACCATTCGAGTCGCTGTCGGGCAGCCGTCAATTCGCCGAGGTCATCACGAAACACGCGACCCGCGGTGACCTCCAGCAGGCGTTGCTGCGGCGTCGCGAGCCAGTCGGCCACTGTCGGCGACGATGCGTCGTGCCATTCGACGTGGTGGCTCATCCAGCCCGCGACCGTGTCCACGACCACCCGATGACCCGATTCCGGATGATCGAGCGCTTTGCCGGCGCCAGGATCGGATCGATCGATCCGGACAGGAAAGCCGGCGAAGACCTCGGGGAGCTCCCGGTCGAGCGCCGCCCGGAGGGCCGCACCGACTGTTGGTTCGTCCAGGCCAGCGACGAAGATCTGCACACGCGGCGACCAGTCGTGGTCGGGGGAAATCGCCGTGTCGTAACCAAGCACCTCCGAGCCGTGGCCAATCAGAGCGGCGGCATAGCGGAGATCAGGCATCGTTCGACCGATGATCGGTCCTACGACTTCGTGGAAGAACTGCCCGGCGAGATCGAGTCCCATCATGGAATCGTGCGCCTCCTGATCTCCAGTCACGCAGCGAACAGGGCAGGGCCACGACCTCTGTCGTGGCCCTCCCACCCGTGGAGCAAAGCGGTTTTGATGATGCAACCTACAGGTCTGCCAACGATCATAGGTTGGGACGCGGCGTTCCCGTCTGCGGTGCGTCTCTCCTCCACGGGCACCTGCGGAGAGGAAGTCGCTTCAGCGGGTGAGCAACCAGGGTCACCCCCGCAAGGAGAGCGGTCTGCTCCGCTGCCCGAGCGCTTCCGTGGATAGCCCGGTTCAGGACGGCGGCGCCACCGGCTGCTCCCACCGATGAGATTCGGCGCTGCGGGAGACGGCGTCCAGCACGGCCTGCACCCGGAACCCGTCCTCGAACGTCGGTGATGGGTTGACACCCGTCCGGATACCGTCCATCAGGTCCTTGAAGGCGTTGATGAACGAGTGCTCGTAGCCAATGATGTGGCCGGCTGGCCAGTAGGCCGCGGTGAAGGGGTGAACCTCCTCGGTGACGTTGATGGTTCGGAACCCCTGAAGGCCCTTCTCGTCGTCCTCGAAGTAGACCTGCAACTCGTTCATCTTCTCGAGGTTGAACGAGACCGACCCTCGGGATCCGTTGATCTCAAAGGTGTTGAAGTTGCGCCGGCCTGGGGCGAGCCGGGTCGCTTCGAACGTCCCGGTGACGCCGTTGGCGAACTTCGCCAGGAAGGTCGTCGCGTCATCGACAGTGACCGGACCCTTCTGTGCTCCAGCCGCGGCGCTGAGTCCGGCCCCACCGGTGCTCACCTCTTCGACCGGGCGCTCCTTGATGAACGTCGAGAGCGTTCCGACGACATCCGTCACCGGTCCGACGAGGTACTGGGCCAGGTCAAGGCTATGGGCGGCGATGTCACCGAGGGCGCCGGAGCCAGCAAGCTCCTTCTTCATCCGCCAAACCAGCGGAAACTCCGGATCCAGGATCCAGTCCTGAAGATAGGCTCCGCGCCAGTGCCGGATCTCGCCCAGCCGTCCGCTCTCGATCAACTGCTTCGTGAACGCGACCGCCGGGACGCGACGGTAGTTGAAATTCACCATCGCGATCAGACCCGGCTTCTTCGCCTGAGCGGCGCGGGCGGCCAGGACCATCTCGGCCGCCTCGTCGAGGGTGTTGGCCAGGGGCTTCTCGCAGAGGACGTGCTTGCCGGCCGCCAGTGCCGCGATCGCGATTTCCCGATGGGTGTTGCCGGTCGTCGCGACATCGACCAGATCGATGTCGTCACGCTGGACGAGCTTGCGGTAGTCGGTCTCATATCCCTCATAGCCAAGCTTCTGCGCGGCTTCCCGCACACCCGCCTCGTCGCGCCCGCAGACCGCGACCAGGCGCGGGGCGGGGTCGATGTCGAAGAAGCGCGGGAGTTGCCGGTAGGCGTTGGAATGCGCTCGGCCCATGAACTTGTAGCCGACCAGGCCGACACCGATGGTTGCCATGTCGTTGTCCTCTCAGGCATGAAGATCACGCGACGGATGGCGCACTGAGCACCACCCGTCGCGTCAGGTCGAACAGGTCAGGTCCACCACACCTCGGACGGCATCTCGGTCGGGATGCTGTCCCTGAGGAACTCGACCGCCCGGGTGAACCCCTGGTTGGTGCTGAGGATGCTGTCCTCATGCTCGATCGAGATCGCACCGTCATACCCGGCCAGCCGCAGCTCGCTCAGCATGGCCCGCCAGAACTCAGGGCCGTGACCGTAGCCAACAGTACGGAAGATCCACGAGCGGTTCTTCTCATCGGTGTAGGGCTTGGTGTCGAGGACACCGTTGCGGCGGATATTCGGCATGTCCAGCCAGGTGTCCTTGGCATGGACGTGGAAGATGGCGTCACCCAACTCCCGGATGCAGACCAGCGGGTCCATCTGCTGCCAGAACAGGTGGGACGGGTCGAAGTTCACCCCGATCGCGTCGCCACCGATCTCCCGCAGTCGCCAGAAGCTTTCGGTGTGGTAGGCGACGAAGCCAGGATGCAGCTCGATCGCGACCCGGACGCCGTTGTCCTTGGCGAACCTGCCGGCCTCGCTCCAGTACGGCTGGACCTTCTGCGTCCACTGCCAGTCGAGGATCTCAAGGAAGTCAGTCGGCCATGGGCAGGTGACCCAGTTCGGGTACTTCGCGCCTTCATGGTCGCCGGGGCAGCCGGAGAACGTAATCACGTTCTGGACGCCGAGTTTCGCGGCCAGTCGGACGGTGTCGCGGAAGACGACATCGTCCGCATTGGCCTTGGCCGTATCCGGGTGCAGGGGGTTGCCGTGACAGGACAGGGCGCTGATCTCGAGGCCACGGCTCTCGACGGCCTGCCGGAATGCCGCCAGCTTCGCGTCATCGGCGAGCAGTTCGGACGGGACGCAGTGCGCGCTCCCGGGGAAACCGCCACAGCCGATCTCGACGGCTTCGCAGCCGGTCTCCTTGATGTAGTCGAGGGCCTCTTCGAACGGGCGCTGAGCGAAGAGAACGGCGAACACTCCGACTTTCACGGGCTTTCCTCCATCGGTTGCCAGGGACGATCGTCAAACCAGTCAGGGCGTCGGCCAGGCGCACATCCCGGGATGCCGCGCCCCTGCCGCGAATGACACGACGACGATCATACCAAGCATTGGCCGACCTGCATCAGCTTCGACACTGGTTCGACTCTATACCGTTGCCGCCGCTGACCACCCAGGTGGGCGAAGGGATTTCAACCGTCTCCGCCGAATGGCTTTCAGCGATAAGTGCCGACCGATGAGGTCGCCAAAAGCCCGTGTGAGTCGCGATTCGCTGGATAAATTCGTACGCATGTTCTATAATAGTTATGTCAGCAGCCGGTCTCCCGCCGCCCGTCTCACCCCCCAGGAGCCCATTATGGAAGCAGCTTTCTCCCTGGTCTCCCGCGACCGAAATGATCCGACGATCACCCCTCTAACCCTCCCCAACCGCCGCCCGACCCCGTCCGCCGCAACCGCCCGGGACGCCGCCCGGATGCTGCGAACGATCGCGACACTGATCGAGCAGACCTCGAACAACCCGTACCGTGTGGCTGCCTACCGTCGGGCCGCATCGCTATTGTCCGAGAGCGAGCGTGACCTTCACTCGCTGCTGGTCCAGACCCGGCACGGCGCCGAGCTCGACCTGCCCGGCATCGGTGAGCGGATGCGTCGCAAACTCGGTGACCTCCTGACGACCGGCCGGATGGGCTTCACCGTCGAGCTTCAGCCGACCCTCCCGCCCGTCGCCCGATCGCTGCTGGCGATCCGGTCCGTCGGCCCCCGCACAGCGCTACGGCTCAGCAACGAGCTCGGCCTGTCCACGGTCGCGGAGGTCGCCATCGCCGCCCGTCACGGTCACATCCGGCGGCTGCCTGGCTTCGGGGTCCGGCGCGAGCGCCAGATCCTGCTTGCGGCGCTTCAGCTCCTGCCGGAGGAGTTCGCGACGGCGAGCCCCGCCAGTCTCGTCCTCGAACCCAACGGAGCGGACAGCGGCGGAACCGACCGCATCCGACGGTTCGTGCCCAGTGTGTCCCAACTGCCGCTCACTGAAGCAGCCTGACGAGAAGCGATGGCGCGATCCCGAGTTGGGGTTTGCACCATCGCTTCTGGCTGCCCGCAGCCACGTCAGACTCTGGTCACATTCACCAGGAAAAGCTCGACCTCATCGGTCGTGTGGACCGAGACGCGTTCTGATGTTACGAAGGCGTCGAGCAGACCGAGTCGATGCAGGTCGGCACCGAACTCAACCTCGAGCGTGCCACTCCGGACGACGATGAAGGCCCCAACCTCCGGCCGGAATACCTCGTCTCGCTCGATGACGACCTCTTTCACCTCACTGACGAAGACACCACGCCGCGTGAGGACGTTGAAGGCGCGGCAGGGCTGGTCGTCCCGAAGCAACCGGGCATAGGTCGGGCGGTCTCCAGGGAACCGGTACCCCGGCCCATCCGCCATGAGCAGCCGCGGCGGCTGGCCCTCGACGGCCAGCTCGACTCCGCCACCGTCCAGCACCCGGAAATCGCGGTCGATTCCCGGAAAGTTCGAGAATGGTCCAGACCGGGCGATGGTCGCGATATTGACGCGCCAGTCGAGCCCCTCGTTGGTCATCGGTTCTGGCTGCCCGGCAATGTCGACCGCCGTACCGCCCCCGTTCTTCCACGGTGTCGGTGTCAGCGACTCCCATCGGACAATCTTCAGTGCCACCGCTTCGCCCCCAATCACGTTCAAGCCAGGACGCTACGACCGGCGCCCCTCTGGCTTCACTCAACTGACGTGCTCGCTCGGGAAAGGATGCGTCACAATCGTTTGGTACAGTTGAGCCTCAACTCGGTTTCGGCTCTGCCTGTTCCAGACGACGTCGATCGCTGCCGCACCCGACGTCGCGAGGAGCGCAGGAAGGGGAACCGCTGTGACCGCTGGACAGACCGGCGCAACGGACACCACTATCGGCTCCGGTAATCGCGTCGAGGACGACGGCACCATGATCGTCGCCGGACGCTATGAGATCGACCTCGCCAACCCGCTCGGAACCGGCGGCATGGCGATCGTCTACCGGGGCCGCGATTTGCGAACCCGCCGGCCGGTCGCCGTCCGCACGCTACGAACCGCCTACCGGACAAACCCGGCCTCCCGGGCCGCCTTCCGCCAGGAGACCAGGAACCAGGCCACCGCCAATCACGGCAACATCGCCCGGATCTATGATCTCCATGAGGAGCAGGAAGCGCCCTGGGCAGTGATGGAACTGGTCCCCGGCCAGACCCTGCGCGAGTTGCTCAATACCCACGGGCCGTACCCGCCACTGGACGCCGCCGACCTCCTCGATCAGGTCGCCTCCGCGCTCGCCCATCTTCACGGCCGGACCATGGTCCACCTCGACGTCAAGCCGGAGAACCTGATCGTCGGACCGGACGGGACGGTCAAGCTGATCGACTTCGGGCTGTCGCAACCGCTCGGCAAGCCGGCCGAGCCAATCGGCGGTGCGGCCTTCGGGACGGCTGCTTACCTGTCGCCGGAGCAGATCACTGGTGAGCCGGTCGATGCGGCCGCGGATGTCTACACCCTGGCCTGCGTGATGTACGAGGTCATCACCGGGAGCCCCCCGTTTGGCGGAGTCGCCCCGGACGCGTCGAATATCGCCGAGGCCCGCAACGTCATCCTGCGGGCTCATCTCGACACCGCGCCGGCGCCTCCCAGCCTCGTCCGCCCGGATCTCAACCTGCCGCCGGCGCTGGACGACATCGTCCTCTGGGCCCTGGCCAAGCGACCGAACGAGCGCTACACCGATGTCACGGCCTTTGCCCGGCTCTTCCGAGGCGCACTCGAACCGCTCGGTCTCGACGCGACGACTACCCAACTGGCTCACGTACCGACCTCGACACCGTCCGGCCCGCTGGCCGAACATGTCCCGTACATGGCGCCGCGGACGGCGAACGAAGCCAGGATGCGCTGGAACGAGGTCGGGGCCGGGCCACCGAACTCGGGTCGCCCTCTCCAGTCGATCCCCAACGCAGCTCCGGTCTACGCGCTGCCCGAGTCGACCATCGCCGCCCCGATTGCCGGACCGGCGGCACAGCACACGGCCCATCAGCCGGTCTACGCTCCGGCTGGGGCGCCAAGACCCGCCCGTCGTGAGATGCGTCGCCTCCGCCGGTTCCTCTGGCGGCTCGTGCTGGTCTTCGCGTTCGCCAATCTCGTTCTGTTTGGCACGTTGATCGCCACGCGCGGCGCCGCCAACGTCCTGCCGTGGCAGCCCGAGATTGGCCGGGACGTGACGGTCGAGATCGCCGTCGATCAGGCAAACGTCCGGAGCGGCCCCAGCACCACCGACGGCGTCGTCGCCTCGCTCTCGTCCGGGACCGAGCTGACGGTGATCGGCGATGCCCAACGCGACAATGACAGCGAGCTCTGGTGGCCAGTGGAATCCAATGGGTCCGGAGGCGAGAGGGGCTTCGTCCGGGCCGACGGACTTCGGGCGGTACCAGACAACTGGTTCGAGTGGCTCTCGGTCCGGACAAGTGACGCGATCGATGGCACCCTGGACCCGCTACGAGAAGCAATCCCGGACTTCTAAGCGTTGCTCGAAGCCACGAGGAAACGACGGACCGTGGTCTCGAGCCCAATCTCCCAGCCCTCGACCGTGACATCGACGTGGACGAGACGCGGGTTGCGTCGCAGCCACGTCTCCTGATGCCGGACGTAGCGGCGGGTGTCGGACCGGATCCGCTCGGTGGCCGCATCGAGAGACTCGTCACCGCCCAGAAACGGGATCAATTGCCGGTACCCAATGCTGCTCATCGCCGGAGCCGACGCCGGGACACCGCTCGCGAGCAGTCCCTGGACCTCCTCGACCAGCCCAGCAGCCAGCAGCCCATCGATCCGGGAGTCCAGCCGGGCGTGGAGTTCCGCTCGCGGCATCGTCAACGCCAGCTCCAGCGCCCGAAATGGCGGTTCACCACGGCCCTCCAGGACGGACATCGGTGTGCCTGTGGCCCGGTGGATCTCCAGTGCCCGGATCACCCGGCGCATGTTGACCCCGCTGCGCTCCGCCGCGACCGGGTCGATCGTCACGAGTTGCGCGCGCAGAGCGGCACCGCCGTCCCGCTCGACCTCCGCCTCGGCCGCCCGGCGAAAGGGTTCGTCCGGCGGGACCTGTGGGATGTGCCAGCCCTCGACCACGGCATTGAGGTAGAGCACCGTCCCACCCACTAGCAAGGGCAGCCGGCCGCGACGCTGGATGTCGCGGATCGTCCTGGTCGCCAGTTCCTGGAAGACGTGGAGGGACATCTCCCCTTCCGGTGGCAGGATGTCGATCAGATGATGAGGGACGAGCGCCTGCTCGGTGGTTGACGGCTTGGCCACCCCGATGTCGAAGCCCCGATAGAGGTAGCGGGAATCAGCGTTGACGATCTCCCCACCGAGAGCCAAGGCCAGCCGGATCGCCGCCGCGGTCTTGCCCACCCCAGTCGGGCCGGTCAGCACCATCAATGGTTGTCCATCTGACGTCATTGTCGCGGGCTCTCCTGTTACTGACACGAATGTCCCGGCGGTGCCGGTCTGAATAGGACCGGGACATGCCGCGTCGGGTATGGTATGCCGTACAAGGCTCCCTCAGCACAGCGGTCGCCATACTGGGCATCCTCCACCAGCGATCCGCTCCAGTGCCCGCCGCTCCTCCCCTCGACTGACCGGAATCCCACCTGACCCTGACGACTGATCCAAAGGACCGCCGGTGCTGCGTCTAACCGTTCAGACCCTCAAGATCGTCTCGATTGCCACCGTCGCGATCCTGATCATCGCCGGCGCCAGGCTCGGCTTCGACTACGCCCTCGACGAGTCGACCGATGCCCGCACCGGTCAGGATGTCGCCTTCCAGGTGACCGGCGATGACAGCGCCGAGACGGTCGCGACCCGCCTCGCGGATGAAGACCTGATCCGGTCCGAGTACGTCTTCAGCTACAGCATTCAGCTCTCCGGAGCAAACCTGCTTCCGGGCGACTACACCCTCGAGCGCGGGATGAGCGTCCCGGACATCATCTCAATGATCACGGACAACCCGGATGAGGCAGCACCCAGCGGCGACGAAGGCAGCGATGACGACAAGGAGGTGGCAACCTCCCAGGTCACGATCATCGAGAACCTGCGGATGGAACAGACGGCGGCCGAGTACGAGACGGCGGGACTTCGGGGTGGCGCGGCGGCGTTCATGGAGGCGACCGACGCCGACTACTCGGACCAGTTCCCGTTCCTGGACGAACGCCCCGACGGGGCGACCCTCGAAGGTTACCTGTTTCCCGAAACCTACACGGTGACCAGTGACATGGACCCCGAAGACGCCGTCTTCCAGATGCTGACGACCTTCGACCAGCGTATCACCCAGGAAATGAGAGATCGCGCGGCGAAGATGAATCTGACGATGTATCAGGTTCTGACGCTCGCGTCGATCGTGGAGCGGGAGGCCGGTGTCGCGGAGGAGCGTCCGACGATTGCCGCCGTCTATCTCAATCGACTCGAAGCCGGGATGATGTTGCAGGCTGACCCGACTGTCCAGTGGGTGCTGGGGAACGAGGCGGACTGGTGGCCAGTCCTTGAACCGAACCAGACTATCTCCACTGAAGCCGAAAGCCCGTACAACACCTATCTCAACACTGGGCTGCCTCCGGGTCCGATCTGCAGTCCCAGTTATGACTCCATATTTGCCGTCCTCAACCCTGATCCGGTCGACTTCCTCTTCTTCGTCGCCAAGAACGATGGTTCCGGAGAACACGTCTTCGCGCTCACCCTCGAGGAGCAGACCATCAACATCGAGACGTATCTCAATGGCGATGGTGGTGAAGCAGCTCCGACCGTCACGCCGGCGCCATGACGGCCGTCGTGGAACCGGGCCGCAAGCGAAACCGACTGGCGCCGCCGGCCGGCGGGTGGCGCCTCGGACTCATCGGAGACCCGGTCGCCCACTCGCTGTCACCGGCGATGCAGAACGCCGGGCTTGCCTCGCTTGGCATTCCGGGAACCTACGAGCGCTGGCGGACGGACGCCGAGGCGATTCCTGCCCGGATCGCTTCCCTCCGGGCAACGGACATTCTTGGAGCGAACGTCACCGTCCCGCACAAGCAGGCCGTGATCGCTCACCTCGATGGTCTCACCGCGCTCGCCCGGCAGGTCGGGGCAGTCAACACGATCGTCCGGGACGGCGACCGTCTCTTCGGGGACAACACCGACGTCTACGGGTTCACGACCGCTCTGATGGCCTTCACCGGGGATTTGCGTGGCCGGACCGCCCTGATCCTCGGGGCGGGTGGCGCATCCCGGGCAGTCGTCGTTGGGCTGGAGCGACTCGGCCTCGGCCAGATCGTGATCGCCAACCGGAGTCTGGAGCGCGCCGCGGCGCTGATCGAGGAACTCGGCTGCCAGACCGGAACGGCGATCAGGCTCGACGGTGACGCCCTGACGCAGACGCTCGCGACGGCGGCGGTCGTCGTCAACGCGACCGCCCTCGGCTGGCATCCCGGCGACACCCCAATCCCCCTTGACCTGCTTGGCACCTTGCCGGACGACGCCCACGTCACCGACCTCACTTACCGGGAGACCGACCTGCTCGCCGCCGCTCGGGCACGCGGTCTGGGTGCCAGCGACGGGCTGGAGATGCTCATCCTGCAGGGGGCGCTGGCACTTCACCTCTGGACCGGCCAGGACGCTCCGGTGGACGTCATGCGTGACGCTGCGATCGCCGCCCGCGGTTAGCCGTCGACCGGACAATCGTGAGGCTTCGTCTACCATTCTGGAAGTTCCGAGCTGCCTGGTGCGGGGAAGTTCCTTCGGCGATGACAAGGATAGACAGACAGGAAAGATACGGAACGGGGCGGCGACCAAGGCTGGTCGCCGCCCCGTTCCGTATCTTTCCTGGTTGAACTGCAATCCCCTTGCTAGGCGTCGAACGCCTCGGGGTGCTCGCGCTCCGCGATCGTGAGGCTCTCGTCCGCGATCGTCACGATTCGGTCAATCTCCTCGCGCGTCACGACGAGCGGCGGCGCGAAGTGCATCACGTTCCAGACCCGAGTCAGCAGGCCGCGGTCGCTGATCTCCTGGTTGAGGCGCCTGATGAACTCCGAGTCCTTCCCGATCGGCTTGCGCGACTCCTTGCTGGTGACGAAATCGAGCACGGCGTAGAGACCGACCCCGCGAACGTCACCGACGGATCGGTGAGCCCGGAGCTCCTCCAGTCGGCGAAGAAGGTACGCGCCCAGCTCGGCACTGCGGTCCACGAGACGCTCCTGCTCGAAGATCTCCAGGTTCTTGATCGCCGCCACGGACGCGACGGCGTGGCCACCGAAGGTCAGCAGGTGCCCCATCGAGACGTCCTTCTGCTCCTTGAAGATGTCGTAGACGCTGTCCCGGACGATCGTGGCGCCGATCGGCGCGTAGCCGGAGGAGAGACCCTTGGCGACGGTCATGATGTCCGGCACGATGCCGTACTTCTCGATCGCGAACATCGTCCCGGTCCGGCCAAAACCGTTGATGACCTCGTCGCAGATCAGCAGGACTCCGTGTCGATCGCAGATCTCCCGCAGCATCTGCCAGTAGGCAAGCGACGGGACGTGCAGCCCGGCCGCGGACGAGATCGGCTCGCCGATCACGCAGGCGACCGTCTCCGGTCCCTGGTTCTCAATCTCCTGCTCGACGAACTTCGCGGCCATGATGTCGGCCGCCTCGCCTTCGAGCCCGAAGTCGGAACGATACCTGTTCGGATGGGGCACATGGGAGACGCCGTACATGAACGGGCCGAAGTAAGCCTCGTTCCGGACGGCGGTCAGGCTCATGGCACCGTGCGTCATGCCGTGGTACGACCCGCGCCGGGCGATGACCTTGTAGCGCCGCGGGAAGCCACGCATCGCCTGGATCTGCTTCGCGATCTTGAGCGCCGTCTCAACGGCTTCCGAGCCACCTGATGAGAAGTAGACCCGGTTCAGGTCGCCGGGAGTCAGGCCCGCCAGCGTGTGAGCGAGCTCCGTGGCGGGGCCAGTGGTGAACGACGCGGCCGAAACGTAGGCCAGTTTCGACGCCTGATGCCCCATCGCCTCTCCGATCTCCGCGCGTCCGTGGCCGGCGTTCACGACCCAGAGCCCGGAGATGCCGTCGAAGTACTCCTTGCCGTTGGAGTCCCACAGCGTCGAGCCCTCGCCTCGCTCGAAGACATGCAGTCCCTGCCGCTCAGCTAGCTCGGCCCACGGCTGAGAATGGATCCAGACGTGATCGAGCGCCTCCTGATGGACATCGAGGGGGGACGCACCGAGACGCTCAGCCGGGGGCGACTTCAGATCGACCATATCGGGACCTCCACGCAGACACCACGTGTCTGCCTCTCCAAGCGGAAAACGACCGCCGGTTAACTACTGTCCATCATCCTGGTAAACACGTCGAAGTATAGCAAGAAGACCAGCCCGCCCGGTGCTTCAGCACCTGAGCGGAACCGGTCTTCCTGGTAGCTCCTCTTCGGCGCGGAACGGACCCCATTCAGGGTGAGATGACCAGCATCAACTCCGACTAGGCGGGACTGGCATCCTCGTCACTGTCCCCGATTGGACCCGGCAGACGGGACTGTTCGATGAACCGCTCGATCTCCTGGCGGTCGAACCGATAGATTCCCCGGGCGCCATACTGATACCCGCCAAATTTCCCTTGCCGGGCCCAGTTGATCACCGTCGCACGATTCACTCCGAGGATCTCGGCGGCGTCACGAGCCGACAGGTACTGGATCGGCTCGTCCGCAGCGGACCCTTTTCTGGCCGTGGATCGGGACTTCTCCGTTGATGTGGACATGGTGCGTTAATCCTTTCACAGCAGCTTGGCGCAGTTGGCTGGGTCTCCACAAGGCGCAATCACGAATCCCGGTAGGCGAGATTCTGTCTACTTCAGCGCTAAGCAAGTAACTGGCCATTGCGACGAAACACAACACGTGTGCAACCCCAATCTCAGACGCGGAGCATCCGGAACGCGTAAATATTCTACATTCTTCGTGCTCGTGGGATACTATGCTGAATCAGTGAGTCGTGAGCGAACGCCATAGTTGTCCGGTCAATCCATCGCTATGACGGACAATATGCCGTTTTTGGAAATCACAGGCCCTGGTCCGCGATTGCGCGTGTTCCTCGGGAAGCCATGAGGAAGCGCGGCGGAAAAAGACACCTGCTTTGGGACATCCGGCACGTGGCGTGCGACCATACTGCCGCGTTGGCCTACCGTGGAGCACGATCGAGAATCCGCGTCCGATCAGCGGGCGGGCCGCCCCACCCAGGAGCATCGAGATGACGAGAGTTCAGGCGGCCAGTCAGTCACGAATCAGCATCGATTACTACAACACGACCGTTCACGCCGTCGGCGATCAGGACGGGATCAGCGACGCGCAGATCGATAGCCTCGCAGGGCGGGTCGCTTCCGCGCACGCCCGTATTCACGCCGAGCATGACGCCGGCGAGCAGCGCTGGATGAATCTGCCGGACGACATGGCGCTGGTCGAGGAGATCGAAGCGTTCGCGGCCGAAGCGCGGGAACGCTACACCGACTTCATCCTCGTCGGCATCGGCGGGTCATCGCTCGGTGCGCTCGCAACGATCCAGGCGCTCGCTCACCCGTTCCGCAATCTCCAGCCGGACGGGGTACGGGTTGGCCCCCGGCTCTTCCTGCTGGATAATCCGGATCCCGAGAAGGTCCAGGCCACACTCGAGACCGTCGATCTCCCGAACACCCTGATCAGCGTCGTCAGCAAGTCCGGGCAAACGGCCGAGACGATGGCGAACTTCCTCGTCGCCCGGCAGGCGCTCGTGAATGCAGTCGGTGAAGAGCAGGCCGTCAAACAGATCGTCGCCACGACCGACAATCGCTCCGGGCTCCTGCGGGTCCTCTCCGACTCAGCAGGCTACCGGACCTTCCCGGTTCCGGATGGCGTTGACGGCCGCCAGACGGTCCTGAGCGCCGTCGGACTCCTGCCAGCCGCCCTGGCGGGGATCGACATCCGCCAACTCCTCGCCGGGGCCGCAGCGATGCGAGCCGCCACCCAGGGCGACGATATCCGGACCAACCCTGCCTACCTGCTGGCCGCCCTCACTTACCTGGCCGACACTGAGCGCGGCAAGTACATGCTCGTCACCATGCCCTACAACGACTCGCTCTACGGCCTGGCCGACTGGTTCCGTCAGCTCTGGGCGGAGAGCCTCGGCAAGCGGCTCAGCACCGATGGCCGCGAGGTCTTCGCTGGCCAGACGCCGATCAACTCGCTCGGCGCGATCGATCAGCATTCGCAGATTCAGCTCTACACCGAGGGGCCGAACGACAAGCTAATCTCGCTGGTCTCGGTCGGTGCCTTCCGGTCCACGGTCAACATTCCGAACCCGCCGGCTGAGACACCGGAGTTGTCGTATCTCGCCGACGGCGAGCTGGGGCTGCTTCTCGATCGTGAACTCCTCGCGACGGCCTGGGCCCTGCGCGAGGCGAAGCGGCCGAACCTGACGATCACCACGCCAGTCGTCGACGCCTTTACCCTGGGTGAGTTCTTTTACCTGCACCAGCTGCAGACCGTCATGGCCGGCGCACTGTATGGGGTCAACCCGTTCGGTCAGCCGGGCGTCGAGGCGGGGAAGAACGCCACCTACGCGCTGATGGGCCGCGCTGGATATGAGCAACTGCGGGCCGACCTGACCGGAACGGTGGAGGGTGCCGACGCGTATCGCCTCACCGTGCGGGATCAGGCGTGATTCGCGAAGGTGGTCCACTCGTGGGCCGCCTCTAACCTATCGATGACGACCGCCACGCCGGGCAGATACACTTGGTATGGCGGTCGCAGCTATCTCCGGACTGTTGGTCCTCCTTTGAAACGTTCACAAGGTTCGTCGAAGACCTAGTCGTCGTTGGTCTCAGGATGGTGACGCTGTCATGACAACCCGAGTCTCGCCTGTCCGGATCATGCTCTACACCGCGGCGGTCCTCGTGGTGCTGGCGATCGCCTACCTGGTCTCCCAGGTCGGCACGGTCCTGGTTACGGTCGTCCTGAGTCTCATCCTCGCGTCGGCCATCGAGCCGATCGTCTATCGCCTCCGCCGTCGTGGGCTGGGCCGCGGCCAGGCCATTCTCGTGATCTATGTGGCTTTGCTCGTCACGATCGGATTCGGCTTCTACGCAATCCTGCCGCCCGTCGTTCGGCAGGGCGGTGCCCTGATCGAGAACATCCCAAGTATCCTCAACTCCCTTGAGGACCAGGCCGAGGTCTCCGAGAACCGGTTCATCCGAGAGACCGGAACCGCCACCGTCCAGCGCGTCCAGCAGTTCTACCGGGATACACAGGAATCGCCGCCAATCGAGGGGGCGACCGCCTTCCAACTCGTGACCTCGACCTTCGGCCTGCTCTTCACTTTCATCACCACGCTCATCCTCGCGTTCTACTGGCTCACCGAGAAGGCGATCATCAAGCGCCTCTTCCTCGGTCTGCTCGCACCGCGCTTTCGGGGTCGCGCCCACGGGATCTGGGACAGCGTCGAGGCCAAACTCGGTGGGTGGACCCGGGGTCAGCTCGTCCTTTCCCTCTCGATCGGGATGGCCTCGGCGATCGCGTACTCGCCACTGCTGCTCGACCTCCCGTTCTGGCTCGCCCTTGCCCTGTGGTCCGGGATCACCGAAATGATCCCCTTCATTGGACCCTGGCTGGGGGGCGCGGCGGCCGCCACCGTGGCCCTCACCCAGTCCTTTGAGACCGCAATCCTCGTCGTGGTCTTCGTGATCATCGTGCAGCAGATCGAGGGTGCATGGCTGGTCCCGAAGGTGATGAAGAACGCGGTTGGTCTTACGCCACTGACAGTCATCATTGCCGTTCAGGTCGGAGGGGCGATCGGCGGAGCAGTGGGAGCGATTCTCGCCATCCCGATCGCCGCCGCGGGCCAGGTCATCGTCCAGGATCTCCTCGCAACCCGGAAGGAATCGCTTGACTTCGGGGATCGGCGGTCACGCCCGACCCTCGCGACGCTGTCCCGGGTGGACCCGTTGACTCCGTCCAGCCGCGAGTGGCTGGCGGCGGCCACTGCCGGCGACGAGTCGCTCGACAGCCGCTCCCTGCGCGCCGCAAGCACCCGGCATACGCCACAGCGGATGGTCCGCAAGGTCAACCGCCGCCAGGAATCCACGCCGGGCCGCTCGATCGCAGAACCGCGAGTGCATCGGCAGGACGAGCATCGCGGCTTTGGTCCCCCAGATGCCAAACCCGCCGACTGATCCCCATCCTGATCGACCGACCGAATTACCAGACCTGCGCCAGTTAGAGCTGGCACAACGACCAGTGCAGAAGGATGAAAGACGAGACATGACGGCTGGCACAGATCCCGGACGACGACGGACTTCTCGCCGGCCAGTCGTCTATTTTACCGCGGTTGCGCTGTACGATCAGCCACTCGACGCCGAGAAGAGTCTCGCTGCCCTCCAGCGTGATGAAATGGACGCGAGCACTGTCTCACTGGTGCTGCGCGACCGGGCCAGCTCCAGCGACTGGACGGCCTCACCGGTCGGTGACGTCGCCCGCGCCCTCGTTGCTTCAGCGATGGGACCGATGGGAACCTGGCTCCAGGGGCTGGCATCGCTGATCGTCTCCGAGCGAGGGACCTACCTCGTCGCCGGACCGATGGGTGCAGCCCTCGCAACCCTCAGTGTCGGTTCACCCAACGAGCCTGACGATAATGACCGGCCGTTGCCGCCGCTTGAAGAGGACGGCCTCGGCGACCTGATTGCCGACGATCACGATGAGGCCGACTCGATCTATCAGATCCTGCTGCTCTTCGGGATGACGGAGGATGACGCGTCCTACCTCGAGAGCCGGCTCGTCGCCGGAGCGTCGCTCGTGGCAATGACGACCAGTGATCGGCGACTGGCGGCGAAGGCCCGGAATGAGTTCGATACCCAGGGGGCCGTCTACCTGAAGGTGGTGATCACCGCCGAGGAGATCGTCCGACTCACCCGCCAGGGCCTCGCCTACCTCTCGGCAGCCCGCTCGACCGGAAAGATCGTGGTAGCGGACGCCGTCGCTCCCCTCCGCCGGATCTGCACGGGCGGATCAGGCGCTCCGTCGTCGTCGGCCTGCGGCCGGTCCCTCGTCGGCCCGAGCGGTGATGCGATCGGGGCAATCGACGACTTGCTGGCTGACCCATACGTGGACGAGCGGGACGGCACCCCTCGCGTCCGCTACGCCGTCGTCGGACACGGCGGCCTGTGGCGACTTGGTCGTCGGTACACGGCAATTCCGATCCGGTTCGTGTCCCTCCCGACCGATGGTCCAGCGGTGCTCGAACTCGACCATGACGTCCTGCAGGCAGCACCGCGCTACGATCGAAAGGGTGCGTTCAGCCGTCGCGAGGAACTGAGCGTTCTGGCCTACTTCGGCGTCCGGCCGTACTGGCTCGACTTCGTGCCGCCCGGTCCACAGAGTGACCCTCTGGAAACCGAACCAGTGGTCGACGAGTCTCAATCCGCTGCGCACCCCACGATTGCACGCCGGTAGTGGAGCCGATCGACCATCAGTTCGCCGCGAGCACGTTTCGTCCCGCCGCGGGTGGGTTGAGAACGCCGTCGTGCTGGGCCAGCGCCGCCCCGACGTGCCGGTCCCAGTAGTCCCACTCGTGCCCGCCCGGGTGTTCCTGGTACTGATGCGCGATCTCAAGTTCGTCCAGGTAGGCATGAAAGGCTCGGTTGGCGTCCAGCAGGAAGTCCTCGGTTCCGCAGTCAAATGAGATGACGGGGCGGTGTGTTCGCTCGGCGAGGGTGGCTGCAACCTGCGCGACGCTTAGGTCCTCCGACTCCGCGAACTGATCCATCCCGGTTATCTCGCCAAACGATCCGGAGTGCGCCCAGATCGAGGCGAACCGCTCCGGATACCGCATTCCCAGCCGCATTGCACCGTAGCCTCCCATCGACAACCCACCGATTCCCCAGGGACCGTCAGCCGCACGGAAAGTTTTCGCGATATTCGCCGCCAGGTCGTCAACGAGCAGATCCTCGTACCGCTGCAGGCCCCGGCGCTCATGCGATCGGTAGTTCAGATACCCGGAAGATCCGCCGTCCGGAAAGACGATCAGCAGGCGGTGGGCATTGGCGTGCCGGGCGATGTTGGAGTAGGTCAGCCAGGAGTGGTGATCGTCCCCGTATCCATGCAGTTGCAGCACGACGGCCGGCGGTGGGCCATCACTGGCTGGGACAAGCGCCTGATATGACACATTGCGGCCCATCGCCGCGCTGCGGAACGTGACCGAGACGACGGTCATCGGCGGCGACGTGGCGGAGGGGCTCAATCGCTGGAACGCGGGCAGCGGACTGGCCATCGACCCGTGCTCGGTCCAACTGGAGCTGCTGCTCATCGGGACTCCCTGGTTCTCCAACCCTGTCGGTGCTGCTCAAACGGACCGTCAGGCTCAGATTCAGGCGCCAGCGGCTGGGCCATCATTGGCGGCCTGGACGGCGGCGATCATCTCTCCGGGCGACGGAGCCCCACGCTGGGCAAAGATCACCGTGCCGTCGCGACCGACGATGTAGACCGTGCGCTGTGGTGCGGCGCTGCCTTCAGTGGCAGCCTGGTAACTCCTGGCGACCGTGCGCTCCTCATCGACGAGGAGATCGAACTGGTAATGCTGACCCTCAGCGAAGGCGGTGTGCTCGACGGCAGTGTCGGAGTTGATCCCGAACGGGGTTACGTCATACTCGGCAAGCGCGGCGAAGTTATCGCGGATCGCGCAGAGCTGGGCCGTGCAGCCGGGGGTATCATCCTTGGGGTAGAAGACCAGCAAGGCGCGTTTACGGCCCCGCAGATCGGCCAGGTGAACCGTCGCTCCCCGATGGCTCGTGAGCGAAAAGTCCGGTGCGTCCGTCCCGATCTCCAACATGTTGCGCCCTCTCTCCTGATGGTGAGTGACCGATCGAGCATTGACGGTCGGCACGATACTGCCCATGCTCACCGCACATCTCCTACCAGCCGCCGAAGTGCGATCCAGTGACACCAAGCGCGGGGAATAAATGGGGTAAATAGCACGGTGGCGGTACTGGCCGATCTGCATGGCAACATGGTCGCCGTTGAGGCGGTTCTGGCGGAGATAACCCGTCTCGGAATCGAGCGACTGGTCATCGCCGGGGACATCGCCTGGGGCCCGCAACCGGCGGAGACCGTGGCGCTCGTGAGATCGCTGACCGTCCCGACAACGATCGTCATGGGGAATGCGGATCGCGAAGTCGCTGGCCCCGAGACTGTCGAGGGAGACGACTTCCTCCGGGCATCGACCCGATGGTGCGCTGAGCAGGTCGGTGTGGCGGAACAGTCGTGGCTGGCCGCGCTCCCGTTGACCGCCTCGATCCACATCGATGGCTTCGGCGACGTCCTCGTCTGTCACGGCTCGCCACGCTCCGACATCGATGAGATTCGGCCCGAGACCGAAGCGGAGCAGATCGGGGACTGGCTAACCGGCCATCCGGAGCCAGTCATCATCTGCGGTCACACCCATGTCCAGTTCGACCGAATGGCTGGCGATCGTCGCATCGTGAATCCCGGCAGTGTGGGCCTGCACTATGGGGTCGATGGGGCACAATGGGCGCTCATTGGTCCCGACGGGGTCGAGCTGCGGACGACACCGTATGACCGCCAACGGGCGGCGACGCTGACCCAGAAGAGTGGAATCCCGGACGCGGACGGGTTCGCGGCGTTTCTACTCGACCCCACCCGACGGTGACAAACGACGTTCCTGATGGACACTATGTAACGCGCCTGTCCCCATGAGAGCCACGTCCCCCCTCTCCGGGCACCTGCGGAGCCGAAGCCGCTTCAGCGGGTGAGCGAGCCGGTGAGCCGGAGAGGGGCCGGGGGAGAGGTCTGTTCCGCCACCCAGACGCTTCACCGACGGTCTGGTCAGCGGCACGAGTCCCGATCGTCAGCGTCCGAGCCGGGCGTTGTAGCACTCCCGGCAGAAGACCGGGCGACCGGAGCGCGGGCGGAAGGGGACTTCCGTTGCCCGGCCGCATTCGGCGCAGACCGCCTGGAATACCTGTGGCGCTCCGCCGGGACCGTGTGACGATGGTCCTGTTCGCTGACCACCCCGGCCGTTGCCTGCGAAGGACCGGGACGCTCCAGCCGGCGCAAGCGCGTCTCGGGCCCCCTCCGCGTGGGCGGCCTTCAACTCGGCGTTCCGGGCGGCACGAAGCTGGACGCGGCAACCTGGGCAGGTCCCCGGTGCCTGCGCCCCCCGCTGGTCGTAGTACTGCTGTTCAGCGATGGTGCGGGTGAAGAGGTCGCCGCACTCCGTGCAGGCGAGCGTTGTTGCGTCGGTCGTCGGTAGCACTCCAGTCATCGGTCTCCCTGGTCGTATCTGGCATTGCGTTATGTCGCATGAATGATACGACAGGCCACGGGTCGCTAGGACGTGAGGGCCGGCTCGGAGACTCCGGTACGATCCCGGATCCCGTGCTCGTAGATATCCCGGATGATCTCCTCGATCGCCGGCTCCTCGATCGTGAGGTCCCGAATGGGTTGGCCAATGACGATAGCGCCGATCAGTTCCGAAGCGGAGACCAGGCGGCTGTCGAACCGGATCCAGCAGCGCGGTCCGTCAGTCCGTTCTACCACGGCACCCGCCGGCAGGTTGCGCCCGAGTCGCTCGACGGCGGAGGCGGCGTCGCCGTCGATGTCGATCACCAGCGTCCGGAACGCACCGAACCGCCGCTTGATCTCGGCCAGACTGCCATCGAAGATCAGCCTGCCATCGTCGATGATGATCAGCCGGGTACAGAGCTGCTCGACGTCGGCCAGATCGTGTGTCGTCAGCATCACAGTCACCCCCCGCTCCCGGTTGACCTCCGAGAGGAAATCCCGGACGCGGGCCTTCGCGACGACATCAAGCCCGATGGTCGGCTCGTCGAGGTACAGGATCGGCGGTTCGTGCAGCATCGCGGCAGCAAGGTCGCCTCGCATCCGCTGCCCGAGCGAGAGCTGCCGGACGGGAGTATCCAGGAACGCGTCGAGATCGAGAACCCTCCGCATCTCGGTCAGCATCCTGGCGTGGCGGTCGGCGGGAATCCGGTAGATGTGCCGAAGAAGTTCCAGCGAATCGATCAGCGGCAGATCCCACCAGAGCTGGGTTCGCTGCCCGAAGACGACGCCGATCCGCCCAGCCAGCGCCCGGCGGTCCGCCCACGGCGTCAATCCGGCCACGGACGCCGTGCCAAACGACGGAACCAGGATTCCGGTCAGCATCTTGATCGTGGTCGACTTCCCGGCTCCGTTCGGACCGAGGTAGCCAACCATCTCGCCAGGATCAATGCTGAACGAGACGTCCTCCACGGCATGAACCTCGGTTCCGCCGCGGTCAGCCAGCCGCCGGAGCGAGCCGAGCAACCCGGCCCGGCGCCGTCCGACGGTGAAGTGGCGACTGAGTCCACTTGCCGAGATGATTGGTTCCTGTTCGGCCCGCATCGCACCCCTCCGTTCGAGTAGAGTCAGATCGCTTCAGCACGTCATGGAGTGCCCGGCCCACCGCCGGACGCGGCGAATTAACTGCCGGTGCTCCGGTAACGTCGAACCCCAACGCGCCAGAGCCAGCCGATCGCCAGACAGAACACCAGCAGAACCGGCGCCGACAGCAGCCCGACCCAGGCTGGCAGGCCGAGCGGCGTCGGCTTGCCCAGCAGCCACGCCATTGGGATATGGACCGCGAACGCCAGCGGCACGACGAACAGGAATAATCCCTTCAGCCAGGTGGCGAAGATGTCGATCGGGTAGGCGGCGACGGTGTTGCCGCCGTAGGTCGCGATATTGACTGCCTCGATCCCCTGCGTCGTCCAGAAACTGACGGTCGCTTCGAGCGCGAATAACGCGGTGAAGAGCACGACGATGCCAAGCATGATCGCCGGCAGGGCGACGACCCTGGCCAGATCCCAGGGCACGTCCGTCAATGTCAACCCAACGGCGAGCGCGAAACCTCCCTGAACGAGATGTCCGAGGCGGCGCAACTGGATATCCGAGCCCATGACCTGGACGAACGTCGAGACCGGCCTGGTCAGAATCTGATCGAACTCTCCCTTGATGAGCTGCTGGGAGAAGGCCGGCAGCCCGGAGGCGAGGAAGTGGCCGATTCCGAACGAGATCGTGGCGATTCCATACAGGATCGCGATCTCACCGATCCGCCAGCCGCCGATCTCGTCGACGTGCAGGAAGAAGAAGAGGATCGTTCCGAACTCGGCAAAGCCGGTCGCGGCGTTGGCGATGATCTGGGTGATGAACGAGGCCCGGTACTGCAACTGTCCCCGCAACCGGGCGAGAAGCAGGTGCCGCAGGACGACGAGGTCCACCCACCAGTCCTGAGCAGTCCGCATGAGGCCCCCGACTGAAGCGTCAGGTCGGCTAGCCACCCTGCACCACCACTCTCCGCGCCGCGACGCTGAACCACCACCGCGCCAGCAGGGCGATCGCGACGAACCAGCCGACCTGGCCGAACAGGATCAGCGGGGCGTTCCCGTTGCCCAGCCAGATATCGACCGGCGACATGATGATCCCGCGGAACGGCAGGACGTTGAGCACGGCCTGAAGCCGGTCGGGGTAGAAGCTGATTGGCAGCAGGAACCCGGAGAGAAAGCTGAACGCAACGAGCTGGCCGCTACGCAACCCCTGCAGGTCCGTCCACCAGAACGCGATCAGGTTGACGCAGAATCGCAGGGCGAAACTGAGCAGCACCGCCAGCACCAGCGACGCCGCGAACGCCAGAAGCCGAGCGGGGTGATCCGGGACGACGAGCGGGTAGAAGATGAACCCGGTCGTAAACGTCGGGATCATCCGCATCAGGATCGCCGCACCGGAACGGCCCAGGTCGCGGCTCAGCCAGTAGCCGAAGTACGAGTACGGCCTGAGCAGGTCGAAGACGATCTCGCCGGAGCGGATACTGAGGGCGATGTCCCACGACCCCCAGACGAGGGTGGGAACGATCAGCGCCTGGACCAGCCAGACGTACGTGAGGGCGGCACTGCGGTCGAAGTCACCGATCGGTGCGCCGTCGGTGGAGACGTACAACGCGCCGTAGACGCTGGCCAGGAACGCGCCGAAGACGGCGTTCGTGACGAGCCCACCCAGGGCCGCACTGCGGTAGGCGAGTTGCTGCCGGAAGGCCGTCCGCGCGACGGCCGATCCCATCGCGAGACCGGCCGCCCAACCGGCGGGCGCGATGATATGTCCCATCAGGCGCTCCCTCCTGCGGTATCCAGCCACCGGAAACCGGAGGGCCGGAGATCGTACCGGACTCATGCCTTGCTGGCAAGAGCGTTCGACTCTGAGCCGACACTGACCCAGTGGATACCGTATCGTTGTGCCGTTGGACAGCCTTTCCCGGCGCGACGCCCATCCAGGTTGCGCCGACCGACCGGAGACCGTGTACATGACAGCTACCGCCTCGCAGACCGACATCCTCACCCGAGACCAGATCGCGGTCGAGGACACCTGGGACCTGAGCGACCTCTACGTCGACGACGCGGCCTGGGACGCCGACGCCGTCCGGCTCGACGGCCAGATCAGCCTGGCCGCCAGCCATCGGGCGTTCATCGGTGACTCGCCGATGGCCCTGCTCAAGTCACTCGACGACATGATGGCCGCCCGCCTGACGCTCGAGCGGCTCCGGACCTACGCCGCCCTGCGCAAGGACGAGGATCAGACGAACTCCGACGCGTCCTCCCGGTACGAGCGGGCGACCCGTCTCGCGATCCATGCCGGCGAGGCGTTCGCCTTCTTCGAGCCCGAGCTTCTCAGCCTGCCCGACGAGCGCCTCGAAGCCCTCGTCCACGACCCGATCCTGCGCTCCTACCATCACCTGCTCGACGACCTCCGCCGACGTCGACCCCACGTCCGCTCGGTCGAAATCGAGGAGCTCCTCGCCCAGTCCGGCGACATCGCCCGCGCCTCATCCGATGCCTTCGGCGCCCTGGACAATGCCGACCTGACCTTCGGGACCGTTCAGGATGAGGACGGACGCGACGTCCAGCTCACGAAGGGGCGCTTCTCCCTGCTGATGGAGCGCAAGGACCGCACGGTCCGCAAGGCCGCCTCTGAGACCTTCATCAAGTCCTACGTCGATCACCAGCACACGCTGGCGTCGCTGTACGGCTCGTCGGTGCGGACCGACGTCTACTACGCCCGCGTCCGAAACCACCCGACGGCCCGCGACGCCGCCCTGTTCGACAACAACATCCCAGACGCCGTGTACGACAGCCTGATCACCGCCGTCCGCGAGGCCGCCCCGATCCTCCAGCGCGGCCTTGAGCTCCGGCGCCGGGTTCTTGGTGTCGAGCAGCTCGCGACGTACGACCTGCGGGTGCCGCTGGCGCCATCGACTCCGCGCAGCTACCCGTACCGTGAGGCCGTTGACGTTGTCCTGGATGGTCTTGGTGCGCTCGGTCCGGACTACATCAACGATCTCGCCGGCGGCTTCGGCCAGCGCTGGGTGGATGTTCACGAGAACAAGGGCAAGCGGTCCGGCGCGTACTCCTGGGGCGCCTACGGCGCCCACCCGGTCATCCTGATGAACTGGAACGGCACGCTGTCCGATGTCTTCACGCTCGCCCACGAGGCCGGCCACGCCATGCACAGCTTCTACGCCGACGCCGCCCAGACCTACCAGGATGCGGGCTACCCGATCTTCCTGGCCGAGATCGCGTCGACCGTGAACGAGACGTTGCTGACCTGGGACCTGCTCGCGAAGACGCCGGAGGACGACGTCCTCGGCCGGTTCGAGCTGCTCAACCGGATGGCCGACGACATTTCCGGGACGTTGATCAATCAGGCAATGTACGCCGATTTCGAGTACCGGGCTCATTCCCTCGCGGAGGCCGGCGAGCCGCTGACGCTCGAGATCCTAAGCGACATCTGGGCCGACCTGTCGGCGGTCTACCTGCCGGGCGTATTGATCGACGATGCGGCCCGCATCCGCTGGGCGCGGATTCCCCACTTCTACCGGGCCTACTACGTCTTCCAGTACGCGACCGGTATCTCGGCGGCGCTCGCCTTCGCGGGCCAGATCCGGGACGAGGGCGAACCCGCCCTGGAGCGGTACCTCGGCCTGCTGAAGGACGGTGGCTCCGACTACCCGCTGGCGCTCCTCCAGAAGGCCGGCCTGGACATGACCTCGCCGGAACCCGTCCGGGCGGCGTTGCGGGAATACGACCGGATCCTCCGGGAGATGGAGGTCATCATCGACAGTGGCCGTCTCAGTCAGGCGTAGCCTGTCTCAGGGTCGCGTCGTAGGGGCGACCCTTGCGATCGTCCGGTCGACGCGGCGGCCCGATCGTCGGGGCATGGGCTCTCGCTTCGCTGGCCCCGACCTGCCGCCGCCGCGGTCTCGTCGTAGGGTCACGGGCTTGCCCTGACCGGCCGCCGCAGCGGCCATCGCCCCGCAGGGCGCTGACGGTGATCCAGGTTCAGCCATGCTCGACGTCCTCCATCGTCGTAGGGACATGGCTTGCCTTGTCCGCGCCGACAGCGAAGCGAGAGACGCCATGCGTGACGACGCGGCTACAGCGGTTTCCCGGTGAATTCGCCGAACCCGATTGGACTCGTTGCTCCCCTCTCCGGGCACCCGCGAGCCGAAGCCGCTTCAGCGGGTGAGCAAGCAGGTGAGCCGGAGAGGGGCCGGGGGAGAGGTCTGCTCCGCCACCCAGGCGCTCCCACGGCAACCCGCTGTATCCGATGTGACCATAAATATCGCGAATACCGTCATCGCCCTGCGGGGGATGACGCCTGAGGGCGCCGGTCAGGACGAGCTCATGACCCTACGTCGTTGCGTCGGGCAACCCCGTCATCCCCACCGACGCGACAACTGGACGACCACAAGGGTCGCCCCTACTCTGCCGGCTCCGGCCGGATCTGTGCTTCGGCCTCTCGCTCGATGCGCGTTCGCTGCTGGCGGATGCTCTCCCGTGGCAGGAGGAGCGCGGCGATCGCGGCGAGAGCCGTCCCGACGCCGAGGAAGACGAACGTGTATCGGAACGCCTCGGAACCGACCTCCAGCGTCCCCACATCCGGGCCCAGCTCGGTCACCAGCGACGAGTGCGAGTCGATGTAGCCAAGGAACAGGACCGTGCAAACCGCGATCCCGATCGAGCTAAACACCTGGGCGGTCGCGTTGTAGAGCGAGGTGGCCTTGGGCAGGGCTAGCCCGGTGATCTCCGAGAAGGCAGTGGTCTGGAGCGGCAGGTTGCTCCACCCGAACCCCATGCCACGCAGGATCAGGATCGGAATCAGGACCCAGTAGGCCGTGCGCGTGTCGACGGCGGTGAGCCAGAAGGTGCTGACCGTCAGAACTGTGAAGCCCGCCATGACCAGCCAGCGTGGACCCATCCGGTCGAAGAGCCGGGCCCCACTCTGGACGCCGATGACCGCGCCGACTCCCTGTGCTCCAAGGATCAGACCAGTCTCCAACGCCGAGAACCCGCGGTACTGCTGCAGGAACAACGGGATCAGAAAGAAGCTGCCGAAGACGATTCCGCGGACTGCCCAGGTCAGGATCGAGGCCACCCGGAAGACCTTCGAGCCATACAGCCGGAGATCGAGAACCGGGTCGGCCGCCCGACGAAGCTCGTACCAGGCAAAGAACGCCAGGATGAGCAGCCCGGCCATCAGCAAACCCCAGAATGGGCCATACGCCCACCCGTTGACCTCGCCCATCGGCTCGGTCTCCGTCCGGGAACCTCCCCGGGTCTGGCCAACGAGACTGAAGGCGTAGACGACGAGAACGACGCCCACCATGCTCGTCACCAGCCCGGTCCAGTCGAACGGCTGTCGGGTCCGCACGGCCGACGACGTGCCGGGTTCGGTGCTCGGGGAGGCGATCGGCCTCAGGACGCGAGCAACCAGGACGACGCCGACGAGTCCGATCGGGACGTTGACCAGGAAGATCCACGGCCAGCCCAGCGGGCTATCGACGATGAGACCGCCGATCGTCGGGCCGAGCGTCGGCGCGACCAGGACCGGGATCGAGATGAAGGCGGACGCCGAGGCCCGTTCCTCCGGGTGAAAAGACGCGAAGGTGATTGCCGTGGCCAGCGGGAACAGTGCCCCGCCGCCGATTCCCTGAATGAGCCTGGCGGTCAACAGGGCTGGAAAGCCGACACTCTCCGGCAGTAGGGCCGACGCGCCGCAGAAGATGCTGGAAACCACGAAGATGATGAGGAAGGCAATGTAGGTCCGCTTCTGGCCGAACCAGATCCCGAGGTACCCCGCCACCGGGATAACCGCGGCCTGGGCCAGGAAGTAGGACGTGATGATCCACTGGGCGCTGCTGAGCTCGATATTGAGCGACCCCTGCATCGGGACCAGTGCGACGTTGACGACCGTATTGTTGAGCACTGCCATGAACAGCCCAATGGCGGTGATGAGGGCCACCCGGTACTTGTACGGAATTCGGCGCACGTCGGGCTGCACTCCCTGCCACTGGTTGAATGCGTCGGTTCGCAGCCAATGGTTGCCGGACACCAGCGGCCTGAATGGTTACAGCGCTTTTCAGGTGAAATGACCGAACCCGACTGGACGGTCTGCTCCCCTCTCTGGGCACCTGCGCAGCCGAAGCCGCTTCAGCGGGTGAGCCAGCAGGTGAGCCGGAGAGGGGCTGGGGGAGAGGTCTGCTCCGCTACGCAGTCGCTTCACATACAACCCGCCATAGAGCGGTTCTCACAGGGGTTGACAGGATGGCAGAGACTGGTGGTATGCCCGCCGCGTACTCCCGCGATCTCCGTGAACGGCTGCTTCGCGCCCATGACGCCGG